>LULK01000893.1_pt1 | contig 11169 bp, 8 predicted proteins | sample 728181 | NCBI WGS metagenome assembly LULK01 (sample SAMN03860291, study PRJNA289734) | marine metagenome | biome: seawater column; feature: ocean; material: water; isolation source: Red Sea water column Station 169 - depth 10m | place: Saudi Arabia: Red Sea | collected 2011-10-15 | depth 10 m | reverse complement strand
CCGAGGCTGAGCTCGCCGACGCCCATCTCGAGCAGCCGCTGCCCGACCGCCACGACCTGCTCGGGCGCGACGGGGCCCTCCCACGGGTCGCCGAAGCACATCGAGACGTAGCCGCGGACGTCCATCCCCGCCGCGAGCGCGCGCTCGATGGTGGGGGCGAACATCTCGAACTGGGTCTCCAGCGTGCGGTTGAGGTTCTTGGCCGCGAAGGTCTCGGTGGCGCTGGCGAAGACGGCGACGTGGCGCAGGCCGAGCTCGAGCGCGCGGTCGAGGCCGCGCTCGTTGGGCACCAGCACGGGGCAGTCGCGCGCTGCTTCGCCGATCGAGTCGCCCAGCGCAGTCATCAGGTCGGCCGCGTCGGCGAGCTGCGGCACCCAGCGCGGGTGGACGAAGCTGGTCGCCTCGACGACGGGGAGCCCGGCGGCCAGCAGCCGCCGCACGAACTCCTCCTTGACCTCAAGCGGCACGATCTCCTGCTCGTTCTGCAGGCCGTCGCGCGGGCCGACCTCGTAGATCCGCACGCGCCCGGGCATCCCCGGCGCGGGCACGGGGGTGGCGCGGGTGATGACGCCGGTCATGGGGACCCTTCCACTCGCTGGACCAGGACCACCAGCTGGTGGTCCACGATGTCGCGAATCATCTCCGGGTCCACGCGGAAGTACTCGTGGACCACGACGTTCCTCAGCCCCGCGATCGACGCCCACGGCACCTCGGGACGCGCCGACTTCAGCTCCTCGGGCAGCGCCTTGACCGCCTCGCCGATGACCGCGAGGTTGCGCAGGATCGCGTCGTAGGCCATCGACCCGAGCTGTTCGGAGTCCAGGTGGTCCCGGTACGCCAGGCACCGCGCCACGGCCGCGTCGATGTCCTCGCAGCGCTGATCAGGCGTGCGGGTCACACGGCCACCGCGTCCGCCGAAGCCGTCCTGCTCACGTCGTCGCGCAGCAGGCTCGCGCTCACGACGTCCACCCGACACCCCAGCAACTCGCTCAGCTCCTCCCCCAGGCCGGCGACACGAAGGAGCTCGTTCCCTCGTCCCGGCACCAGGTCGACGAGCAGGTCCAGGTCGCTGTCGTCGCGCGCGTCACCACGCGCCACGGAGCCGAACAGGCGTGGGTTGGTGGCACCGTAGGCATCCAACAGGGCAGCGACACGATCGGTCTGCGAGCTGAGCGCGGCCCGCAACCGCAAGGCGGCTGCCGTCGGTGTGCTCATGTCTCCAGCGTAGCCACCGACGTCACTCGTGCCGGCCGCTCCGACCACCGACCTCACTCGCTTCCCGTTGGTTCCACGTGGAACAGCACGTGCCCCAGCGGCACCTGCCGCCCCACGGTCGCGTCGACGACGGTCACGGTACCGGCGTACGGCGCCTTGAGCGCGAGCTCCATCTTCATCGCCTCCAGCACGCCGAGCACCTGCCCCTCCACCACGGTGCCACCCGCCTCGACGCGGACGTCGAGGACGGTGCCGGGCATGGGCGCGACGAGGTCGCCGGTGTGCTCGTCGGCGTGGTCGCCGGCCAGGTCGCCGCGCTCGAAGCGGAAGCGCTGGCCGCGCAGCACGACCTCGACCGAGGCGGGGGTGACGTGGGCGGCCGGGTCCAGCCGCGGGCGGCGGCCGAGCACGACGTCCTCGTCGAGCGGCACCACGACCGGCGCGGGGGGCGCGCCGAGGCGGAAGCCGTCGGAGGCGAAGGGCCCGTCGGTCTCGGACTCGGCGAGGTGGACGGCCCAGGCGGCGAGCTGCCGCGCCTCGTCCGTGCTCGGGGCAGGCACCTCGGTGACGACGTCGACGCGGTCGAGCCAGGCGGTGTCGAGACCGCCCTCGTGCCCGACGTCGCGGAACGCCGCGTGGTCGGCGAGCGCGCGCAGGAAGCCGGTGTTGGTGGTCAGCCCGAGCACCACGGTGTCGTCGAGCGCGGCCACCAGGCGACGCCGGGCGTCCTCGCGGTCGGTGCCGCCGGCGACGACCTTGCCCAGCATCGGGTCGTACGCCGTCGAGACCTGCTGCCCGCTGACCAGCGAGTGGTCCACGCGGACCCGGTCGCCGGCCGGCCAGCGCACCTCGCCGGCGCGCCCGGCCTGCGGGAGGAAGCCGCCGAAGGAGTCCTCGGCGTAGACCCGCGCCTCGATGGCGTGCCCCTCGAGCGTGACGTCGGCCTGGTCGATGCCCAGCGGCTCGCCGGTCGCGACCCGCAGCTGCAGCTCGACGAGGTCGACCCGCTGCCCGCGGACCCGCACGACCTCCTCGGTGACCGGGTGCTCGACCTGGAGGCGGGTGTTCATCTCCAGGAAGTAGAACTCGCCGGTCGCGTTGTCCAGCAGGAACTCCACGGTGCCCGCACCGGTGTAGCCGCACTGCGCGGCCAGCGCCACGGCCGCGCCGGTGATGGCTGCACGCTGCTCCTCGGTGATCGCGGGGGCAGGCGCCTCCTCCAGCACCTTCTGGTGCCGGCGCTGGGTCGAGCAGTCGCGCTCGAAGAGGTGCACCACGTGGCCGTGGGTGTCGCCCATCACCAGGATCGTGTCGTCGCCGAACGCCGAGCGCGCCTCTCGCTGCGCCGCCGCGAAGCCCTCGGCGTAGTCGGCGGCGCTGCGCACCACGCGCATGCCCTTGCCGCCGCCGCCGGCCGCGGCCTTGACCAGCACCGGGTAGGCGAAGGTGGCGGGGTCGTCGTCGAGGTCGTAGGACGGCACGACCGGTACGCCGGCGGCGACCGCGACCGCGCGGGCGGCGTCCTTGCGGCCCATCGCGTCCATCACCTCGGCCTCGGGCCCGACCAGGGTGATGCCGGCCTCGGCGAGCGCACGGGCGAACGGGGCCCGCTCGGAGAGGAAGCCGTAACCGGGGTGGACGTAGCCGGCGCCGCTCTCGCGGGCGGCGGCCACCACCTCGTCGACGTCGAGGTAGGACTCCACGCGCACCGCGTCGTCGGCCTCGCGCACGTGCAGCGCCCCGGCGTCGAGGTCGGAGTGGATCGCGACGGTCCGCCAGCCCAGGCGGCGGGCGGTGCGGGTCACGCGGCGGGCGATCTCGCCGCGGTTGGCGATGAGGAGGGTGTTCACGTCACATCCTGAAAATGCCGTAGTTCGGATCCGCGACAGGTGCGTTGGCCGCGGCCGAGAGCGCCATGCCGAGGACCCGGCGGGTGTCGGCGGGGTCGATGATCCCGTCGTCCCACAGCCGCGCGGAGGCGTAGTAGGGCGAGCCCTGCTCCTCGTACTGCGCGCGGATGGGGGCCTTGAACTCCTCGTCGTCGGTACGGTTGGCCACGGTCGCGAGCACCGAGGCGGCCTGCTCGCCGCCCATCACCGAGATCCGCGCGTTGGGCCACATCCACAGGAACCGCGGGTCGTAGGCGCGACCGCACATGCCGTAGTTGCCGGCGCCGTACGAGCCGCCGATCACGACGGTGAACTTGGGGACCACCGAGCAGGCGACCGCGGTGACGAGTTTGGCGCCGTCGCGGGCGATGCCGTTGTTCTCGTACTCCCGGCCGACCATGAAGCCGGAGATGTTCTGCAGGAAGACCAGCGGGATGCCGCGCTGGTTGCACAGCTCGATGAAGTGCGCGCCCTTGAGCGCGGACTCGCTGAAGAGGATGCCGTTGTTGGCGATGATGCCGACGGGGTGGCCCCAGACGTGCGCGAACCCGCAGACCAGCGTCTCGCCGTACAACGCCTTGAACTCCTGCAGCCGCGAGCCGTCGACGATGCGGCGGATGACGTCGCGCACGTCGTAGGGGGTGCGGACGTCGGCGGGGACCACGTCGTAGATCGACTCGGGGTCCTCCAGCGGCTCCTCCGGCTCGCGGACCTGCCAGGGGCCCCTGTCGGTCGAGCTCGTCGAGACCGGTCGGGAGAAGGTGTCGACGATGCCGCGCACGATCGCCAGCGCGTGGGCGTCGTCCTCGGCGAGGTGGTCGACCACGCCGGAGCGGCGCGCGTGGACCTCGCCGCCGCCGAGCTCCTCGGCAGTGACGACCTCACCGGTCGCGGCCTTCACCAGCGGCGGGCCGCCGAGGAAGATCGTGCCCTGCTCCTTGACGATGACGGTCTCGTCGGACATCGCCGGGACGTAGGCGCCTCCGGCGGTGCACGAGCCCATCACCGAGGCGATCTGCGGGATGCCGCGGGCGCTCATGGTGGCCTGGTTGAAGAAGATCCGGCCGAAGTGCTCGCGGTCGGGGAACACCTCGTCCTGCATCGGCAGGAACGCGCCGCCGGAGTCGACGAGGTAGATGCACGGCAGGTTGTTCTCGGCCGCGATCGTCTGTGCGCGCAGGTGCTTCTTGACCGTCATGGGGTAGTAGGTGCCGCCCTTGACGGTGGCGTCGTTCGCCACGACGACGCACTCGCGACCGTGGATGCGACCGATGCCTCCGACGACCCCGGCGCTGGGCACCGGCGTCTCCCCCGGCGCGCCGTACATCCCGTACGCCGCCAGCGGGCTCAGCTCCAGGAACGGGCTGCCCGGGTCGAGCAACCGGTCGACCCGGTCGCGCGCGAGCAGCTTCCCGCGGTCGGTGTGCTTCTTCCTCGCGGCCTCGCTGCCGCCCTGCCGCACCGTCGCGAGGCGCTGGCGCAGCTCGTCGACGAGGTCGCGCATGTGGGTGCTCACCCCAGCAGGTTAGCGATCGTTAACCTGCGGCGCCACCGCCCGGCGGGGACGGCTCGGCCTCAGCCCGCGGCGCCCACCGGGCACAGTGCGTCGGGACAGGACTCGAGCCAGGCCTTCCCGCCCTTGAGGGAGGAGACCTGCTTGCGGCCGAAGGAGTCGTCGAACCACAGCAGCGCGTAGGCAGCGGGGAGCCCCTCGCGGGCCAGCGTCCGGGTGATGACCGACGGGTCCCACGTGCCGTCGGGCGAGTGGGCGGGCCCGACCTCGGTCAGCGCGGCGCGGGGCGCGGCGGCGACCAGCTCGGCGTACCCGGTCAGGTCGACCTCGTCGCGGGCCAGGTCGTCGGCGTCGCGGCCGCCGCAGTCGGGGTGCGGGGTCTCGCAGTCGTAGGTGTCCAGGCCGACCAGGTCCACGCGGTCGGGCAGCAGGGAGAGCGGCTCGTCGACACCCTCCCAGGTGCGGACGGCGGCACCGTAGGACCACAGCAGGTTGTGGACCCCGGCGTCGGCCGCCTGCTGCTGGAGGTCGGCGAAGAGCGCGCGGTAGGTGCTCGGGTCGGGACGGCCCCACCAGAACCAGCTGCCGCCGGCCTCGTGCAGCGGCCGCACCAGGACCGCGGCCCCCTGCTCCTGGAGACGGGCCAGGAGGTCGAGCACCGCGGCCCACTCCGCCTCGAAGCGCCGGGCCGGGGCGCTGTCCTCCTCCAGCAGCGCCTCGAGCCGGTCCGCTCCGGTGCGGTCGAAGGAGTCGCCGCCGCTGAACGGGTTGGGGGCGTGCCAGGAGGCGGTGAGGACCACGCCGTCGGCGGCCATCAGCGCGAGGTCCTCGGTCCAGTCGGTGCCGCGGCGGGCCGCGGCGACCAGCTCGTCGAGGTCGAACCCGACGACCGCGGGACGCTGCGGCTCCAGCCGCCACAGGGGCTCGTCCCAGGAGTCGCTGGAGATGTTGACCTGCTGGCCGACCGCGGTGACGCCGTCGGCCAGCCAGCGGTCGAGGGTCTCGGCGAGGCAGAGCGCCGAGGCGTCCGCGTCGGGGTCGACCGGCGCGGTGCGGGGCCGGCAGGTGCGCGCCGGCGCTGACGGGCTGGGGGCGCTGGGGGTCGGGTCGGCCGTGGTGGGTGGCGGGTCGACGGGCAGCGCACCCGGCGTGGAGGCAGGCGCGGTGTCACGGGGGTCCTCGGTGGCGGTGACGTCGTCGCGGCCGTCGGCGAACGCGCCGTCGAGGTCGGTGGTCACCAGCAGCATGTGGAAGGCGCCGGTGGCCACGAGGGCGACGGCCAGCGCGAAGGTCGCGGCAGCGCGCCGCGAGCGCCTGGTGTCCCCCGCCATGCCCCCATCATCCGCGACGGGTGGTGAGCCACGCACGGGTTCGACCCACAGCGGGACGCGCCCGGCACGTTGCGCAGCGGCCCGTCGAGGTGCAGCGTGCCGAAGCCGTGCACGGTCGAGCAGGACAGTACCTCGGCACCCGGCCGGCGCACCGGGTCCAGCCAGCCGACCTCGACGAGGTGGTCTCGCTGCCGGGCCGGCCCTTCGCCCGACAGGTGCAGGCGCGGGCCGAGGACGCCACCGACACTGACGGCGAGGAGTTAGCGGCCGCTAACCTGCCGGGGTGACCACGCGCCGCGAGCAGATCCTCGGCACCGCCGCCGAGCTGTTCGCCGCGCGCGGGTTCCACGGCGTCTCGGTCGCCGACCTCGGCGCGGCCTGCGGCATCTCCGGCCCGGCGCTCTACAAGCACTTCGCGTCCAAGGACGCGGTGCTCGCGGAGATGCTGGTCTCGATCAGCCGGTGGCTTCTCGACGGCGGCCGGGCGTGCGTCGGCGCGGCGGACTCGCCCGCGGCGGCGCTCGCGGCGCTGGTCGACCACCACGTCGGGTTCGCCCTCGAGCACCGGCCGCTCATCGTCGTCCAGGACCGCGACTGGTCCTCGCTCCCCGATCAGGCGCGCGAGGAGGTGCGAGCCACCCAGCGCGCGTACGTCGACGTGTGGGCCGACCAGCTCCGCGCCCTCCACCCCGACCTCTCCCTCGACGCCGCCCGCGCGATGGCGCACGCCGCCTTCGGGCTCATCAATTCCACGCCCCACTCCGGCCTGCTGCCCGACGCCGAGATGCGCCAGGTGCTCGCCTCGATGACGCTGGGGGCGTTGGGGTGCGGGCGGGGTAGTCCGGACGAGATCTCACCCTGACCTCGAGCTGAGGGTGAGATCTCGTGCGGAGTAACCCCGTTCAGGTCCCGCAGTAGGTCACGAACGGCCCGCCGGCCGGGTCGGGAAGCGCGTAGGTCGCCCACTCGGGGCGCTCGACGAAGGGGCGGGTGACCACCTCGAGCATCCGCTCGAACGGCGCGAGGTCGCCGGCGTCGGCGGCGTCGAGCGCGGCCTGGAGCAGGTGGTTGCGGGGGACGTACGCCGGGTTGACGGCGTCCATGGCGTCGGGGTCCGGCCCGAGGGCGCGCCAGCGGGTCGCCCAGTCGTCGTAGGCCGGCAGGTCGAGGACCAGGTCGCGGGCGGGGGTCCCCTGCTCGCCGCCGGTGCCCCGCAGCTCGCGGGCCAGGTCGCGGAAGAACCCGGTGTGGTCGACCCGGGCGGCCTGCATCAGCGTCAGCAGGTCGCCGACCAGCGCGGTGCGGACCTCGGGGTCCAGGCCGGTCGGCAGGCCCAGCTTGGCGGCCAGCCGGGCCGCGTACGCCTCGCCGTAGAGCGTCGGGAACGTCTCGAGCACGGCCACGCACCGCTCGACCGCCCCCTCCTGGTCGAGGCCGGCCTGCTCGACGACGAGCGGCAGGAGGGTCTCGGCCATCCGGGCGAGGTTCCACTGGGTGATCGCCGGCTGCTGGCCGAAGGCGTAGCGGCCGCCGGTGTCGATCGAGCTGAAGACCGCGGCCTGGTCGAACCCGTCGAGGAAGGCGCAGGGGCCGTAGTCGATGGTCTCGCCCGAGAGCGTGACGTTGTCGGTGTTCATCACCCCGTGCACGAAGCCGACCGACATCCACGAGGCGACCAGCTCGGCCTGCACGCGGGTGACCTCCTCGAGCAGCGCCAGCGCCGGGACGTCGGCGTCCAGGACGTGCGGGTGGTGGCGGGTCGCGGCGTGCTCGACGACGCGGCGCACCAGGCCGGCGCCGGGCTGCTGGTGGTCCAGCGCCACGGCGTACTGCAGGGTGCCGACGCGCAGGTGGCTCGACGCGACCCGGGCCAGCACCGCACCGGGGAGCGGCTGCTCGCGCTGGACGGCGCGGCCGGTGGCGACGACACCGAGCGAGCGGGTCGTGGGGACGCCGAGCGCGTGCATCGCCGCCGAGACGAGGTGCTCGCGGAGCATCGGGCCCACCACCGCCAAGCCGTCGCCACCGCGCGACCACGGGGTCCTGCCCGAGCCCTTGAGGTGGAGGTCGCGCAGGCGGCCCTCGCGATCGGTGAGCTCGCCGAGGAGGAGGGCGCGGCCGTCGCCGAGGCGGGGTGAGTACCCGCCGAACTGGTGGCCCGCGTAGCCCTGCGCCACCGGCCTCGCGCCCGGTGGGGGCTGCTCGCCGGTCAGCAGCCGCAGCCCCTCCTCGGTGCGCAGCCACGCCGGATCGAGCCCCAGGTCGCCCGCCAGCTCCTCGTCGAGCGCGAGCAGCGTGGGCCCCGGCGCGGTCTCGGCCTGCCAGTCGACCGCCAGCTCGGGCAGCGCGTCGGCGAAGCGGTGCTCGAGGTGGAGGGTGGTCGTGCTCATGCCCCCCACGCTACGGGCGACTCACAGCAGGTGGTCGAGGTTGCCCGGCTCGCCGGACTCCAGCCGCTCCAGGAACCGCGCCGCCCGCGCGGCCGCGTCGTGGGCTGCGTCCAGGTCCGGGTCGGCGTCCTGCTCCTCCGTCGCCGGCGCGCGCTCGGCGTGCAACCGGGCCAGCAGCTGCTCGCGCGGCAGCCCGCGCACGTGCAGCAGGACGAACGGGTCGGCGTCGAGCAGCCAGCCGACCTGGTGCAGCAGCGCCAGGGCGTGCACGCACGGGTCGACCCAGGCCGAGCAGGTGCAGGTGCCGGCCAGCTCACCGCCGTACGGGAGCAGCTCGACGCCGGCCTCCTCGGCGTGCTCGACCAGCTCGTGCGGCAGGTCGCCGGCCAGCAGCGCGGAGACCCGGCCGCTCACCGCACCCACCGCCTCGAGGAACGCGTCCACGTCGCCGTCCGGCAGCACGGGCACGTCGACCGCGGTCGCCCAGAGCCCGTCGGCGTCCTCGACGGCGGCGGTGAGCCGCCCCGGCTCGACCCGGATGCCGCCGATGCGTCCCGAGCGGGCCAGCCGCCGCGACGCGGTGAGCTCCTCCTCGGCGTACGCCGCCTCCTCGACGGCGCGGAGCCAGGCCCGCGCCCACCATCCGCTCGGCCGGGCGGTGCTGCGCCGCTCGGCGAAGGCGGGGTGGGTGGTGCTGGCCCTCGGCCCGCTCATGCGGGGCGCAGGCTGACGAGGTCGCGCAGCTCGTCGTCGCTGAGCTCGGTGAGCGCGGCCTCCCCGCGACCGAGGACGGCGTCGGCGAGCGAGCGCTTGCGCTCCAGCAGCAGGCCGACCCGCTCCTCGATGGTGCCGCGGGTGACCATCCGGTGCACCTGGACCGGCTTGGTCTGCCCGATCCGGTAGGCCCGGTCGGTGGCCTGGTCCTCCACCGCGGGGTTCCACCAGCGGTCGAGGTGGATGACGTGGTCGGCGCGGGTCAGGTTGAGCCCCGTGCCGCCGGCCTTCAGGGAGAGCAGGAAGACCGGCACCCGGTCGGCGTCGTCGGACTGGAAGCGCCGCACCATCTCCTCGCGCTCGCGCACGGGGGTGCCGCCGTGCAGCAGCTGGTGCGGGATGCCCGCATTGGCGAGGTGCCGGGCGACGAGGCGGGCCATCTCGACGTACTGGGTGAACACCAGCGCGGCCCCGTCCTCCGCGAGCACGGTGCCGAGCAGCTCGTCGAGCAGGTCGATCTTCTCCGAGCGGCCGGCAACGCGGGCGCCGCCCTGCTTGAGGAAGTGGGCCGGGTGGTTGCAGATCTGCTTGCAGCCGGTGAGCAGCGAGAGCACCAGGCCGCGGCGGGTGTGCTCGTCGGCGCGCTCGATCCGCTCCATGGTGTCGCGGACGAACGCCTCGTAGAGCACGACCTGCTCCCGGGTCAGCGTCAGCGGGTGGTCGGTCTCGGTCTTGGGCGGCAGCTCCGGGGCGATGCCCGGGTCGGACTTGCGACGGCGCAGCAGGAACGGCCCGATCAGGTCCGCGAAGCGCTTCGTGACCTCCGGGTCGACGCCCGCCTCGATCGGCGCGGCCCACACCCGGCGGAAGGCCTGGCGGCTGCCGAGCAGGCCGGGGATGGCCCAGTCGAGGATCGACCAGAGCTCGGTGAGGTCGTTCTCGACCGGGGTGCCGGTCAGGGCCACGCGTGCCCCGGAGGCGATGGAGCGCAGGCCGCGGGCGGTGGTGGAACGGGAGTTCTTGACGTGCTGGGCCTCATCGGCGACGACCAGCCCCCAGGTCACCTCGCCGAGCTCGCTGGGGCGGTCCTTGGTGGTGGTGTCGACGCGCATCGTGCCGTAGGTGGTGAGCACGAAGCCGGGGTCGCCGTCGGGCGTCGGCTCAGGCTCGAGCAGCGTGGGCTCGGTGGACTCGGGGCCTCCACCGACACCGGGGAGCCCGGCCAGCGACCGGGTGCCGCCGTGGAAGCGGCGTACGGGGACGCCGGGCGCGAACCGCTGGATCTCGGCCTCCCAGTTGCCCAGCAGGCTGGTGGGGCAGACCACCAGCGTCGGCGCGGGCGCCTGCCCGGCGGCACGGGCCCGCTCGGCGCGGTGCAGGTGGAGCGAGATCAGGGTGAGCGTCTTGCCCAGCCCCATGTCGTCGGCCAGGCAGGCGCCCAGCCCGAGGCCGGTGAGCTCGGCGAGCCAGGTGAGGCCGTGGCGCTGGTAGTCGCGCAGCGTCGCCTGCAGCGCCGCGGGCGGCTCCACGGGCTCGCGGGTGGCGGCCGTGCGCAGCTGCTCGCGGACCTTCAGCAAGGAGGCGCCGACGACCACCTCGGCGGGCTGGTCCTCCCCCAGGGTGGCGACGCCGCTGAGGGCGGCGGCGACCGCCTCGGCCGGCTTGACGTCGCGCACCAGCCGCTTGCGGGCCTTGCGGGTGATCGACGGGTCGACCACCCGCCAGGCACCGCGGAGCTTGACCACCGGCGCGGCCGAGGCGGCGAGGGTGTCCATCTCCTCGGGGGTGAGCGGGTCGCCGTCGAGGGCGACCTGCCACTGGAAGGCGAAGACCGAGTCGGGGGGGAGCAGCCCGGTCTGCAGCGGCGCCTCGCGGGTGCCGCCTCGGCGTGGCTTGGTGTCGAGCACCGCGGAGGTCGTCAGGTCGCGCCCCAGGCTGCGCGGCCACAGCACGTCGACCCCGCGCTCGGCCAGCGCCGCCACGCCGTCTTCGAGCAGGCTGGCGATCTCCTCGGCCTCCAGGCCGATCTGGTCGGGCACCCGCAGCGCCAGCAGCCGGTCGAGCACCGGCCAGGCCTCGGCCGCTGCCCGCAGGGCGATGGTGGCGTGGGTGCGGGC
>LULK01001459.1_pt1 | contig 11190 bp, 10 predicted proteins | sample 728181 | NCBI WGS metagenome assembly LULK01 (sample SAMN03860291, study PRJNA289734) | marine metagenome | biome: seawater column; feature: ocean; material: water; isolation source: Red Sea water column Station 169 - depth 10m | place: Saudi Arabia: Red Sea | collected 2011-10-15 | depth 10 m | reverse complement strand
CGTTAGACGATCAAGAAATATTTTCTACTGTACTATCTGAGTATTAAATATTATGTCAACAGAAACGAGTAGAGATGATTTTATTATTGCTATTCGTTCAGCGTTTCTAAAAAAAGGGAATAGACAAAAGTTTTCTTTATTCACTCTATTAGTAATATCTATTTTAGTTTTATCTTTAGAATATTTTAAAACTGGTCCTATCGATCAATTTAGGTCTATAACAAAAGATATTATATTTAGAGGATCATATGTTGTATCAAGCCCATTTAAATATGTAAAAGACAAATATTACCTTTTTCAAGATCATATGAGTATGTACGAAGAATTTTCAGTTTTGAGAGATAAAGATCTTAATCTTGACTCACTTAGAAAAGAAGTTGATTTTTATAAATCAGAAAATGCTCTTTTAAAAAAATTGATAGAAGAAAGGGATCTTTTTTCTAAAGAATATATGTTAACTAAGATTTTATTAGATAAACAAAGTCCTTATTTAAAGTCTTTAATTATTAACAAAGGTCAAAAAAATGGAGTTAAATTAGGATCAGCTGTTAAGGACCGATTATATTATATTGGCAAGGTTGTTAATGTTAACTTTTTAAGCGCAAGGGTATTACTGGCTAATGATCTTAATAGCAAAATCCCAATTATTATTGAGCCAAGTGGCATAAATGCAATACTCTCAGGAAATGGAAACGATGAATACGCGGAACTAGAATATCTGCCAAAAGATAATGAAATAAAAGAAAATGAAATTGTGTATACCTCTGGATCAGATGGTACAATTCCTGCATCAATCCCTGTTGGAAAAATAATTATTCAAGAAAATAAAAAGTATGTGAAGTTTTTTAGTAATTTAAATCAATTAAATTATGTGCAGGTAAATAAGTAAAATGGCTAGAGGAGATATAAAACTTTATCAATTTTTATTAAATAGTTTTCCAATTATTTTATTACTTTTCTTTGCTTTGACTGGCTATTCATTTTCATTTCAGGTTTTCACAATAAATATATCTTTTAATTTAATTCACATAATTGTTTTTTATTGGGTTTTAAGGAAACCAGAAATGCTTGGTTATGGCCTTATTTTTTTTGCGGGTGTAATTAATGATGTTGTACAAAACCTACCAATTGGAGTTTCATCAATAAACTATCTTTTACTTTGTGTCATTGCATCTTTTTTTAGGACTAGAACTCTAGTTCCTAATTTAATTTACGATTGGATACTATTTTTTATCGCATTATTAATTGTCAGCTCAATTCACTTTACAGTTCTAGCTATCTTCTTTGATGGAAATATTAACTATGGGACTTTAATGTCAACCGCCTTTTTTTCATTTTTAATTTATCCAGCAGTGGCAAAATTATTTAATCAAATTTACTTACTAGGTTTAAAACAAGAAAATGTTGAATAGAGGAAGAAACATAGAAAAGGGTAGAGTAATTACAAGAAGGATGTTTATTCTGGCCACTGCAAAAATTTTACTTTTTGCTGGTATTTCATCGAGATTATATAATTTACAAATTTCTGATAGAGAAAAATATGAAATTTTATCAGATAAAAACAGGATACGTGAATGGAAAACTCCTCCACAAAGAGGAATAATTGTAGATAATTTTAATAAAGTTTTAGCAAGTAACGATAGAGTATTCCAGCTTCATTTAATTTTGGATGAAATTAATGATTTTGATATAACAGTATTTAAAATCAAAAATTTAATTGGATTAGACAAGTTTCAAGTAAAAAAATTATATAAAAAAAAAGAAAGATTGAAACCTTGGGATACTTTAGTAGTTTCAGATAATTTAACTTGGGAACAATTCTCAAAAATTAATTTATATTTACATGAATTAGAAGGAGCAAAACCTGTATTATCGACATCTAGGTTCTATCCTTATGCAAATGATTTAGTGCATATAGTTGGTTATGTTGGTGACGCTAGTCCAAAAGATCTTGAAAAACCTGAGATCAAAGAAAATTTTGTTCCAGGATTAAAAGTTGGAAAATATGGAATAGAAAACTCACAAGAGAAAATGTTAATAGGTAACTACGGTATAAAAAGATATGAAGTTAACGCATCTGGAAAAAGAATAAGCCAAATAGACTATATTAAAGAAAGACAGGGTAATAAAGTCAACTTAACTATAGATATAGAAATTCAAAAGTATGCCCAAGAGCTTCTTAAAGGAAAAGCAGGCTCAATATGTGCAATGGATATTTATACAGGTGAGGTAGTTGCAATGGCGTCATCACCAACTTATGATCCAAATAAATTTACACACGGCATAAATCAGAAAGATTGGCAAGAAATCAGAAATAATCCTTTAAAACCTTTAATAAATAAGTCTATTGCTGGTCTATATTCTCCCGGATCAACGTTTAAGCCATTAGTTGCTCTGGCAGCTCTGGAATATGGCATATTAGATCCTAACAAAACAATAAGATGTAAGGGGCATAAGCATCCATATGAACTATATGGTGTAAAATATCATTGTTGGAAAAAAGAGGGTCATGGATACATGAAGTTAAGAAATGCCATCAAACAATCTTGTGACATATATTTTTATGAAATGGCAAGATTACTTGGAGTTGATAAATTATCAGTAATTGCAAAAAGATATGGGCTAGGAACCAATGTACTTGGAGAAGTTTATAATGATGAAAAAGATGGATTGGTTCCTGATACAAAATGGAAAAGACGTGCATTGGAGCAAAGCTGGTATTTAGGAGAAACTGTAATCAACGGTATAGGACAAGGCTATATTCAGACAACACCACTTCAACTTTGTCTAATGACTGCTCAAATTGCAAATGGAGGATATAAAATAAAACCTCATATAATAAAAGACGAATCTATAAATTATAGGGACGTAATAAATAAAATTAAATTGGATCAATCTAATTTCCCTTTGCATGAGAGAAATTACTTAGATGAAATAAATATTGAATATTATCAAAGAATGTATCACAAAAAGTCTAACATTAATTTTGTGTTAGATGCTATGTTTGGTTCTACAAATGAACAATATGGAACTTCATATAGATCTCGTTATGATGATCCAAAGTATCAATTTGCAGGCAAAACTGGGACATCACAGGTAAGAAGAATTACTGATCTTGATAGAGAGCTTGATTTAGATACTGAACAAATTGAATATAAAAAAAGAGATCATGCATTATATGTAGCATTTGCTCCATATAAGGATCCAAGGTACGCAATAAGTGTTATTATAGAACACGGAGGCTCAGGCAGTAAAACTGCTGCTCCACTTGCGAGTAAATTAATTAAAATAATCATTGATAGACATAAATTAAGAGAGCAAATTAGTAATGGAAATAGTAGTTTAGCGTAATGTTAAGAGAAAGAATACAAGCAAGCAACTATAGTTTTTTAGATAAACTAAAATCTATTGATTATTTATTAATCTTATTAATTATAGCTATAGGATCGATTAGTGTATTTGCAATTTATTCTACTGAAGGAGGAAAATTTTCCTTTTATACAAAAAATCATATAATTAGATTAGCTGCGTTTTTTATCTTATTCTTAGTTTTATCATTTGTCAGAGTTTCTACCTGGTATAAAAATGCTTACTTATTTTATATTGTTGGATTAGTTTTATTATTAACTGTCCTATTTTTTGGAATTTCAGCATCAGGTGCAACAAGATGGATAAACCTATATTTTTTAAACTTACAACCTTCAGAACTAATGAAGATTGCTGTTATAGTTTGTTTTGCAAGATACTATCATAGAATTCAAAGCTCAGATATTCAAAGTTATAAGTTTTTAATCCAACCAATTATACTTTTAATAATTCCTTGTTATCTTGTAATACAGCAACCTGATTTAGGAACTTCTATTTTAATTGCAGGCAGTGGAGTCGCAATCATTTGGTTGGCGGGCTTAAATATCAAATACTTTGTCTACTCAGGATTATTATTATTAGTCTCATTACCTTTTGCTATATCAATTCTAAAGCCTTATCAAAAATCCAGGATTTTAACTTTTTTCAACCCAGATAGAGATCCTTTGGGGGCTGGTTATCAGATAATTCAATCTAAAATAGCTATTGGTTCAGGTGGCTTTTTTGGAAAAGGATATTTAAAAGGGACTCAAAGTTATTTAGAATTTTTACCCGAAAAACATACTGATTTTATATTCACACTATTTTCCGAAGAGTTTGGGTTTCTTGGATCAATAATACTTTTATTTTTGTATATATTACTGATTTATAGAATTATTAATGTTGGTCTAGTATCAAGAAGTTTCTTTGCAAAATTGTACTGCTTTGGTTTTGCTACAGCAATTTTTTTATATGTATTTGTTAACATAGCAATGGTTTTAGGAATGCTACCAATTGTTGGTGCACCATTACCTATAATGTCTTATGGTGGATCGTCTTTATTATCTATTATGTTAGGATTGAGTATTGTTATGAGTTGTAAAATTTATAATCAGGAACAAATATCAGTTTATTAGCTATTTTCCATCTATGGCAACAATTGTTAAATCATCTTTTTGTATGTGGCCTGCTCCTAAAATATCATCTATCATAGTTTTAAGTCTTTCATTAATTGGAGTTGATTGATATTTTTTAATATAATTTTCAAATCCTTCGGATCCTAACATTTCACCACTTGGATTTTTTATCTCAGTAATTCCATCGGTAAAAATATACATTGAACTTTTTTCAAAAGGAATAGTGTGCTCAGGATATTTAGTTTTAGGCATTATGCCTAGAGGAGGGCCTGCTTCTGAGAAATTGCTAAAATTACCATCAGAAGATAATATTAAAGGTGGCTCATGTCCTGCACTTGATAATAGCAATTCTTTTTTATTTGAGTCGTAAACTCCAATTAACATAGTAACAAACATGCCCCTCGAAATAGTTTCACATATTTCGTTATTTAATTGAAATAATAAGTCTGATGCAGAAAAATTAGTTTTACTTAAACATCTATATAAACTAGAAGCTTTTGACATTAACAAGGATGACTTTATCCCTTTACCAGATACATCTGCAACTCCAAATCCGTATTTACCATCTCCTAAATCTGAAAAACTCTTTATTTTTAGACAATAAAGATCTTTGAATTTCTCCAACAATTTCTACTTCTTTTTGAATTTTATTTTTTTCAACCATTTCTTTTGCCATCTTTGCGTTTCTAATTGCAAGCGCAGCTGGAGCAGAAAGTGTTTCAAGGAGTTTTCTATCATCTTCAATAAACAACTTATCATCAGTTTTTTTGTTTAAACAGTGGATAACACCGATACACTCGTTTGCTGCTATTAAAGGTGAACACAATACGGAATAAGTTGTGAAGTTAGTTTTATTGTCTAAATCGAAATAAAACTCAGCTATTTCCCTTACATCTTTTCTTACATTACCGACACGGATACATTTTTTTTGTTCTACTGCTTTACCCATTACCCCGTCTTTTAAATCTAACTCATATTCATCAAGATAATTTTGATGAAGTGATGCAATACATTCAAACTTCTTTTTTTTTTCATTTATAAGAAAAATATTTGCAGCTTCAGCATTTAATCTAGCAATGATAACTTGAAGAGCGGTTTTAAGGGTATCATTTAAATCAAGAGAAACAGCAAATTCTTGATTCATTTTTGTAACAAGTTCTAAATCTTCATTTACTTGTGAAGCTTGTTTTTCTGGCTCAATAGGTTTTTTTGTTTTAAATAGAAACATTTATTTATCTAGTATTTTAAGCAATTTTTGATAAATTTTTCAATCATGGAGATTATCATTAATAGCCCCAATTTATATATCCATCTGTACGACGCAGTCTTATTTGTTCAATATTTAGTGGATGGAATATTTGAATTTTCCTCTAATATTAAATTTTAATACATCTTTGTGGATATAATCTTTTTTATTGTCTTAGGAGGTTTATGGGGTAGTTTTGCCAACGTCTGCATATACAGATTACCAATTAACAAAAATATAGCACTTGGTAGATCGTTTTGTACAAATTGCAAAATAAAAATAGCATGGTTTGATAATATTCCAGTTTTATCTTATTTAATATTAAGATCTAAATGTAGAAATTGTAAAAAAAAAATCTCTTTTCAATATTTTCTTGTTGAACTTCTTGGAATATTAAATTTCACAGTAATCTATTTATTATTTGGTATTACTTTGACAACTATACTGCTTATAATTTTAAGTTTAGCATTTCTAATAATATTCTTTATAGATTTGAGACATTATATAATACCAAATTCCATAACTTATCCTATGATGATTTTAGGTTTTATTAAATCGTTTGATCCAAATTTAAATTCCATCTTTCCAAATTATATGAATTCATTGATAGGAGGAATTTTCGGATATGCAATGATTTGGTCAATTATTTATTTTTATAAACAAATAAAAAAGAAAGATGGTATGGGATTAGGTGATGCAAAACTTTTTGCAGTTATAGGTTTTTGGTTTGGGTGGATTTCAATTCCATTTATAATTTTTCTTTCTTCAATTATTGCTCTTATTTATGTGTTACCAGACCTGCTTAAAAATTCAAAAAAAATGTCATCGCAAATACCTTTTGGTCCATTTATAATTATAGGGACAATTTTTTATTTGGTATTTCAAGACTATTTTGTACAATTGTTATAAATTAATATATTAGTCATGTTTGAAAATGTAATCACAAATACTTCAAAAATAATAATTGGTAATACGGATAGAATTAAACTTGCTTTGGCTGCAATAATTTCTGAGGGAAGTATATTGATTGAAGATTATCCAGGATCAGGTAAAACAACATTTGCAAAAGCACTTACATTAAATTTAGGATTAAATTTTAAAAGAATTCAGTTTACATCTGATTTATTACCAAGTGATATATTAGGATTTAATGTTTTATCCAATGACAAAATAAATTTTCAGCAAGGACCAATATTTACAAATATTGTTTTAGCAGATGAACTTAATAGAGGCAGTCCGAAATCACAAAGCGCTTTTTTGGAAGCTATGGAAGAAAAAAAAGTTTCTATAGATGGCGAAAGTCATTCCTTGCCTGAGCCATTTTTTGTAATCGCGACGCAGAATCCTATGGACACTTCAGGAACAAGTTCATTACCAGATTCACAATTAGATCGATTTATGATTTCTTACTCCTTATCTGAATTGAGCGAGAATGATAAAATAAATATGCTAAAACAGGATGTTGAGTTAATCAATGGAAAAACAAGTCATTTAGATTGGGATGAGATCAAAATAAAAAAAAATAAAATTACAGTTAAAGAAGAAATTTATAAATACGTATTAGAGATTGAGCAGATTATAAAAACACTGGAGCAAAAAATTTATATTTCTGCAAGATGCATGAAGCAAATTATAAATCTAGCTAAAGGATGGGCTATTATTAATGGAAAAGATTATGTCACGCATCAAGATATAAAAGATACATTGCCTTTTATATTGAGGCATAGAATAAGATTTCTAAATCAAGAGGATAAATTCGAATTTGTTAATAAAGAAATACTTGAAAAAATTAGCATAATTGGATGAAAATACAAAGTATTCAAAGAATTTTTAACTTTTTTGAATTTAATTTAAAAAATAAAGCAAAAATTTATATTTATCCAAACCTCAATGGTATCGGGCTTGGACTGTTTATTTTCTTTTGTTTTCTAATATCAGTATTTTATGAAAATAATTCTGCATTATTGATATCAATAATCATATTCTTTATTTTTTTTATCTCTATTTTTGTATCTCATCAGAATATTAATAGTTTAAATCTAAATCATAACCAAAATTTTGTTATTGAAGCCGGAAAATCTGAAATAATAAATTTACAAATCATTAATCTGTCTAACGAAAAAAAATTAAATATTGATGTTGATTATAAAAAACAGACTATAGGCAACTACAATTTTAATATAAAAGTTAATACTGTCCGTCTAAAATATTTTAATAAACAAAGAGGAAAACATTGTCTAGATAAAATAATACTTAAGTCAATTTATCCTTTTGGTGTTATTAGAACAAAAGTTCCACTTATATCTAAGTCTGATATATATATTTATCCAACAAAAATCAGACCAAACGATAAATTATTAAATGAGTTCCAAATCAATAAACTAAAAAATGCAGATGAATTTGATGGATTAGATGATTATAAATATGGTGATAGTTATTCCAAAATAGCTTGGAAAAAATCCTCAGGCAAGAATAAATATGTCAAAGTCTTCAGTGATGTTGAAAAGCAATCACATTTTATTTTAAACTTAAATAAATACGAAGAAATTAATTTTGAACTGTTATTAGGTTATGCTGTATATATTATACACTATTTTTTTGATAACAAAAAAAAACTTATCATAAAACATAGAAATAATGTATTTGAATTAAACAGTAGTCAAAATTCATTAAATAAAATTCTTAAATATTTGTCAAATGTTGAAAAATAATTTTTTGAATATTTCATACTTAACATTTATTACTTTATTCATAAGTATCCTAAGTCTATCAAGTGATTTAATATTCAGTATTAAAATATTTTGGTTCATTTTATTTATAGTAAGTCTATTTCTATTAAAAATTAAATTAAAATTTAAAAGTTTATTAATTGGAGCTTTTGCATTATTAGCGCTTTATATTCAATTAGTTTTAAATCAGTATGTAATGTCAGAAGAATTTTTTATTAATTGTCTAGGAGTGTTAATTATAATTAAATTTTCAGAATTAAATGATAAAAATAATTTACTCTCTTTTAATCTAATTTGTATTGTGATTGCAATTGCTAGTTTAATTAAAGGACAAGATATTATTAGCACACTCACATCTATAGCTTTAGTGATTTTGATTGTTGTTAATATGTATTTAATTCAGCAAAAAGAAATTTTAGATTTAAACTTAAAAAATATATTTAAGTATCTAGGCTTTGGATTAAGTATTTTTCCATTTATTATAATTTTTTATTTAATATTTCCCCGAGCAGAAATAAATTTTAAAATATTTGACCAATCTACAAGCTCTTTAGGTATTCCAGATACAATAAATCTTGGTTCTTTTAGTGAATTTTCAAACTCTGAAGAAGAAATATTTAAGTTGATTAATAATAATTATAAAAAAGAGGACCTATATTTTAGGGTAAAAGTATTTGATTTTATTGAGGATAACAAATCTTGGAGGCCTTCGTCTGGATATTACTTATTTAACCAATTTAAAAATTCATTAAAAATTAACGATAAACAAAATCTAAATGAAAGTTATGAAATTATTTTAGAACCATATAAAAAGAAATGGATACCTAGTTTAAAAAATTCGAAAATAGCATCAAACTTTACAGAAATTTCTGAAGATTACTTTAACCAAACATTTATAAGCAGAAACTTAATTGATAGAAATAAACAAGTAAGATTTGAAAAAATTAAAACAAATATTTCTTTAGGTGAAGATTTAAGAAATTACTATGTATCAACTCCTAAAGATATTTCATATAAGTTAAAGAAATGGGTTTCGGAAAATAATAATTCAACCCAAATAGAGTTTCTTAATAAAATTTATAAAAGATTTTCCAAAGGCGATTATTATTATAATTTAAATCCTCAAAATATTATTGGTAATGATTACAAAAGTTTTTTCTTTGATATCAAAGAAGGTTATTGCGAACATTATGCTGCAACGTTTGTATTACTTGCAAGATTAGCAAATATTCCAAGTAGAATTGTTACTGGTTATTATGGAGGAGAATTAAATGATGTTGGTAATTTTTACAGCTTTAAACAAAAGGATACTCATGCCTGGGCTGAGATATGGCTTGAAGATAAAGGTTGGGTTAGAATTGATCCTACTAAAGCTATTCCTGATGAAAATGTTAAAAATACACTAAATAATGTAATTAATTATGAAGATTTAAATTCAAAGAGTTTATTTTCTTCAAAATATTTTCAAAGAATATCCTATTATTTTAGTTATGTTGATTTCATTTGGACTAAACATTTGCTGTCATATGATAACGAAGAAAGGAAAAATTTTATCAAAAATATATTAAATTTTAATTTTTCAAAAATATTTGTTTGGATCTTTGCTCCAATTATATTCTTTATTTTGATAAAAATAATTTTCAATATTAATAGTAAGAACTTAATGAAATTATATTTATATTTGCTTCTAATAGGAAAAAGAAAAAAATTAGGAATATTAAAATCAGATACTTTAGAAGAAACTTTTAATAAATTTAATGAAAACGAAAAAATTAAATATAGACAATTTTTTCAAGCTTATGAAATTAACAAATATTCTAGAAAAAATTTTGGTATTATTGAAACGTTAAGATTAATTTTTTAATAAAAGATTTCTTTCAGTTCTAAGTTTATTATTTTCTTTTATTAATTGAATAATCATGTCTTTCATTATTCTGTTTTCCTCTACTGCTTGCCCTGTAATTTTTGCCAATCTTTCATTTTCTCTAGCTAATTGTAGTTGATCAAATAAAGTTTCAAGCTCAGGATCAATAGGAAGACCTAGTATCTTTTTGCTTATATTGTTTTGGATCTTTTTCGTCAAAGAAACATTTATCTTACTATCTTTAAGTCCATTTTGTTCATTAAACTCTAGATTAAAGTTTAGGCCGAAATTATCAGTATTTTTGCTAATATTTAAACCAGCTTTTACTGCTAGATCATCAGACATGTAATGATCCATATCTTTTCTCTCACCGTCAGCAGTAATTTCAACTTTATTGCTTACGGTTTGATTTAAAGATAAGCCTGTATAAGGTTTAAGCACAAAACCGTTCTTAAAAGACTTGGAGTATTCAACATTAAAACCTGCTGATAGAACTTGATCCACTGCATCATCAACAGAAAGATCTCCATCAGTAAATGATGATAAATAAGTAGGAAGTCTTCTTAGGCCATATTTTCCATCTACTTCAATATTTAAAATTTGACTATCATTAATATTTATATCTTTGGATGCTGTGTAATTTACACCAGCAAATTGACCTAGATTTTCTTTGGAAATTGTTTGTTGTGTTTCAGTTTCAAGATCTAAATATTTATTTTGAGTTAATCCAAAAATTGAAACTACAGAAAATTTAAATTTCTCGTAATCAATATCTTTTTTTAAACCAATAGCTAAATTTTCACTATCTATTACTTCTCCATTATTAAATTTTGCTTGCTGACTAGAATAACTTAAAAAAGGTGTAAAATT
>LULK01001592.1_pt1 | contig 11210 bp, 6 predicted proteins | sample 728181 | NCBI WGS metagenome assembly LULK01 (sample SAMN03860291, study PRJNA289734) | marine metagenome | biome: seawater column; feature: ocean; material: water; isolation source: Red Sea water column Station 169 - depth 10m | place: Saudi Arabia: Red Sea | collected 2011-10-15 | depth 10 m | reverse complement strand
CCTGATATTTGAAAGATATTTGTTTTCTCAATTTTTAAGACAGATGCAAAAAATAATATCCAAACTGGAATAGTTGATATCATCAAAATACCACTTATTACTTGGGTATAATATAAAGAATAATAAACAACTGAATTAAATATTGTAATACTTGTAATACCAAGTAAAAAAAATAATCCTAAATTTTGAAATATATAATCTTTATTACTGAACACTTCCTTAAAAGTAAAAGGAAATAGAATTAGGAAAGCAAATAACCATCTATAGAAATTTAGTGAGAACGGTGGGATTTCATAAAAACTTGCAGCTTTGCCGACAATAAAATTACCAGACCAAAACAAAGCTGCTAGTGTCAAAAATAAATAAGCTTTAGAATTACTGTTATTTATTTCAAAGTTCATTTAAAAATTATATAAAAAAGACAATTATTAAAAATTATCTCTCCAGCTAGATCTGTAGTTGATTAGACCAGTATCAATTGAATCTATAACAACTAAGTCAGGTTTGACTACATTTGTAGATTCACCTGAAATATTTGCATAAAGTTTTGCACCAAACGGAATAATTTTTGAGAGAACGCCTGATCCAACATAATAACAATTATCAGTTTGACCTGAAGGGTTTGTGCCTAGTAAACTTGAAATATTATCACCACAATCTGCATCGTAGGCACAAATATAAGCTGTACCAGATCCGCATTTCTGAGTTCCAGTTGTATTTGATGATGCAAATCCTCTGTTTGGTTTATAAATTGGATAATATACAACATTACCTGTAAGTGTAGGCTCTGCTGAAACTTTCTTTTGATCATCTAATTCAACAAACCATCCAGAGTCTCCAATATCGGGACAAGTAGAATTTGCTTGATCAGTTCTATTTACACAATCTGCAAATGTTTCGACTATGGTTGATCCAGTTGATGACTTTGCGGAACCAAAGCCTGGGAAAAAAGGGTCTTTAAGACCAAACATAACATTTTTAACAGGATACGGTGCAGTAAGCATCGAGTCATTTAAATTATAATAATCACCTGTTCCACCAAATAGCCAAAATTTTTTACTTTTAACACCAATTCCAGCATCTAATGCATGATACATATATCTGTTGTTTGTAGTAGTTGAAGCCTCCACATCAAAAAAAGTGTAATTCTGATATAATTGAATTCCGGTAGGCAAGGATGTAGAAGAACCTGTGGTTGGAGGTATTTGTTGAACATTGCCTGTATTCTGATTAACATTAAAAGTTCCACTTAAACTTGATAAATTTACTTTTGTTATTTTTCCCTCAAGGTCACTAACGTAAACTAAAGCGCCTGTATATTCTTCTTGAGATAAGTCTGCAGTTACAACTACAGGAGTTGCTGGAACAGAATTAATTATATCATTATTTTTGTCAGATATTTTGATCTCTTTTTTTACTTTTCCTGTAAGCCAATCAATAATGTATAAATTAGATCCTATAGATGGACTAAAGTTTCCATTGCCTCCTCCCATTACTGCAACGTACTGATCATCCATCACATTTCTATCTCCAGGTCCACTTGGCATTCTAAATACTCTAGGTGAAGCCCATGTTTCACCTAAATATCTATAATCATAGTCTTCCCATCCAGTTGGTAATGAGCCGACTTCTACTATTGAGATCGTGTCAATTACTCCTCCAGGATTAGCATTAAAAGTGATGTCATTTTGAAATGTAAATTCTGTATTTGCCCCAACGATGTTTACTGTCACTGAATTTGTAACAACACTTCCATTTAAAGCTATACTTGTGTTACTTGTATCTAAAGTTTGACCTGCTAAAGTTATCTTTTTTCCTTTATAGCATGAGGTGTTACCAGTTGTATTACAAGTATTCGGTAAACCTTGCGTTGCATTATTTTTAGCAGTCTGTAGTTCTTTGAAATTTGTCTCGTTAATCCTTGAGGTTGAGTAGGAACCGCTATAAACTTTTCCATTATGATCAACTCTATGTACTTTTTCGCTAACTGTATCGTTTAGGATAGAGTATAAATGTAAAGGTTGGTCTAGTTTAGTTACATCAATTAAAGAAAAGCCAGCTCCAGCCCTGCCATATGGTATCATTAAAAGAGTGTACCAATCTTCCTTATTATGCACAGGATGTTCAAAATAAGTATCATGCGCAACTGGAGATCCATCTAATAAAAATCTAGGATTTGTTCCTCCTCCACCAGATCCTGTATTTAAACCTGAATTTATTATTCTTGGCATTTTAGGGATAATCAATGGAGGTACAAATCCCCATATCTCCTCTCCTTTTTTATAACCCCCCTGATCTCTAGTAGAAAAAGCATGGAGAATACCATTATTTGCTGCAGCATAAACAACTTCTAGTCTATTACTGTTGGCATTTTTAAAATTTCCGTATCCTTTCTTTTTTCTGAAATATGCCTCAGTTAGATTGGTTGAACTTTCCATTGAAGCATTTGGAGGACCGATAACTAATAATGATGAGTTGTAAATATCTGCTAAATAAGCATTTTCAAAGTTGTTTGGATCATCTTTTTTGGGTTTCATTCTTTTACTTTTTAAAGTTTGACAATCATTCATATAATTAAAATAGTCTTCTCCTCTTACAAAATTAATTATACCTTTATCCTCATCGTCAATGGTTCCATCTTTTCCAACATTAGAACAATGAGTTAGATTAACAGGGTAATTCCCTACAGTTTTTCTATGATACTCTTGGATAACATTTCCTTGAAGAGTAAATAAGTTTCTGATTTTACCCACATTACCATCATTGAAATTATTTATTGATGTGTCTCCATCCAAAGCCGTCCATATCTTTCTATTGTTTGGGTCTGGCATCACTTTGTTTGCAGACCATACTTCTGTTAAGCCTGGGAGTGCAAATTTTTTAACAGTTCCAGTCCACTCCTTGTTTGTTCGGTTTGTAAAGTTAGATTGAAATAATTCACCGTCCCTTTTAAATTCACTTGCAATACTTGGTGCAGATAAAACTATATTTCTTGAAATGATAGCCTGTACAATATTATCAGTCACATTTTTTAAATCTGCTGGAGTTTCAGCAAAATATACCCCTTTAGTGGTTGCTGTTTCTGTTCCTCCATTAATTGCTATATCTGTAAAATCAGTTCTTGCCTGATTATCGTTAATGACATCTGATCCATAACCAACTGCAAAAGTCAAAACTGGGGGGCTTTTTTGAGCTAAACCCTTAATGACATTTAAAGTGGCATCATTAATTCCAGTTCTTGAGTCAGTGAATTGCCCATCACCAATTATTACAATTGCATTGATTTGACAATCGTCGAGACTTTGATACGCAGACATTGGGTATGAAGAAACATTATAGTACCTGTGAATGATATTTCTAAAACCTTTACTGTTAGTATTATAAAGCAAGTGAACATCATCTCTTGCAAACAATTCTCGAATTTGCTGGGCCCCTTTCGGATTAATACCAATATTCATGCACGCATCTGGTTTACATATTTTTGGTTTATCATATCTAATATTTCCACCTACTGTCAAAAATCCGTCATGATTTGCATTACCGCCGCTCCAAAAACCTAGACCAAAGTTTGCTTGTTGAAGAGTTGCCGAGTCATTTAATACATAACTAATTGCTTCTTTAACACCTTGAAACCTTGAAACACCTGGGTCACCAAAATGATCTTTATAAGTTAGATCTGCAGGGTCTAACATTGTAATCTCTAGTCTTCCATAATTGGTAACGAATAACGTATCTTTGTCTGCTGCTCCTACTCCAAAGTCTATTCCCATTGGATAATATAAATAAAGTTGGGAATTATTCGCCTTGTTTTCAGTAAATGCATTGCCAATACCAACTTTTTTTTTAAAATCTGCCACAGCTACCTTATTTGGTAAATGATATTTACAAACGGAATGTGAAAAATATCCAGTTGTGTAGATTGTTCTATCTTTTACAACTATGCTGGCAGCTCCTCTACCCACACCACATTTATCTTGAGGAACAATTGGAGGCATCATGCTAAGTGGTGGTAAACATCCTTTTTTAGTAGGATCTGTTGTTCCATCATTGAGTACAGTTCTTCGAATTGCTGCTTCACCCGCTTTTCCAGTCGTATCTTTGCTATACATTACTATGCTACCGTCCTCTGTAACAACGTCTATTGATTCATTAAAATACTTGTAGATCTTCAAATCGAAATCGCATATTATTTTATTTCTATTGAAACCGTTTCCACCATTCACTATATCAATTATATACATCCCACCGAGTTTGTCTTCACCAGGTGTTTCGGAGGAAACAACGTATAGTTTGTTTTCGTGTATAGCCATAGCTGTATTACCTGACATTGAAACTGGATAATTTCCCTGAGAGTCCTTAGTAGTGGAACAATTAGCTCTAAAACCACCTTTGTTTTGACTTGAAACAAGATTTTTGTGAAAAGATCTTACTGATCCTAGTGGATAATTGTTTTTATTACCAGGATCTTTTTTTGTTTCCATTTGATAAAGTATGAAGCCACCATTATAATTTACTCCATTATGATTAACTCTACACATATTCCCATGGGACCTATCTCTTTGATCAGCTAAAATATAAAGTCGCCTTGTTCCTGCATGATGTTCAATTTGAACTGGACTACCTAGTTCTCTATTTTTATGACCATGAATTCTCATGTTCTGACTCTTAAATACTTGGTTACTACTGGCCAATTGATTTTGATCAGCGTCCCAATAAGAAATACCACTTTCATCAACTCCGCTTACAAAGTAATTTCCACCCCATCTGCCCGAAACATCTGTGGGTGGTCTCATTGCATTTGGAATATTTCCACTTGCAGAATTGTGCATACTTTGAGACTTATCAACAAGAAATAAAATATTTGCTGGAGTAGCGTTACCTGTTCCTGGTGGCAAAGGTTTTGCAAAACTCAAATTAAATGGAACTAAGAGCAACAGAAAAATGTAACTTAGAAATTTTATTTTCATAAAAAGTTATATTACAACAAATTGAATGTAGTTTAATTTTTAAATAATTCCTAGACCCAAATTGGTAATTAATATTTAATTTATGAAAATCTTATTGAGCTATAAGGCTGTAAATCAAGATTTGTAGGCTCATTAGCAATCATTTTGCTAACTATTTTTCCAGATATTGCACCTAAAGTCCAACCTAGATGATGGTGGCCAAAAGAATAAAATACATTTTTATAATTTTTGGAAGGTCCTAACACCGGTAAAAAATCTGGCAGCGATGGCCTAAACCCTAACCATTCATCTTTATGTTCAGGTAATCCATCAATCATATCCTTAGCATTTAAAATTAAATTTTTAATTCTTGATTTTGATAACGGGTTTTCTAATCCACCAAATTCAACAGTTCCAACAACTCTTAAACCTTGTTCCATAGGTGTCATACCAAAACCTCTATCAGCATAAACAATTGGTCTTGAAATTAAATGATCACAATCTTTAAAATGCACATGATATCCACGTTCAGTATCAAGTGGAATATTTTCATGAAGTTTGTCCGTTAATCTTTTTGAAAATGCTCCACATGCTATAACTAATTTATCAAATATAAACCTTTGTGCCTCAGTCCTTAAAACTGGCTGTTCACCATCAAAATCAACATTTTGAATAAGTTCATCTCTAATTTGAATTTCAAGTTCTCTACTTTTTAAACTTTTATTTGTCCAAACATATAAAATTCCCTTACTCTCAACTAACCCTTCTAAATCAACGTCTTGAAATAGTTCATCATAAGCTGGTAGTGATTGGTCTAATATTTGATGCATATATTTTGCTGTATGCATCATTTTTTCTTTTCTACAATTTACAATAAATTTGACAAACCATGGAACCATTTTTGGTACATAATTCCATTTTAGAGCTAAAGGTCCTCTTGAGCTTACTAACATTTGAGGAACATCTGCCAAAATATCAGTTCTATTCAATGATACAGACGCATAAGGTGAAAAATGTCCAGCGTTGCCATAAGAAGCTGCATTACCAGGCTCATCTCTATCAAATAATGTTACTTGAAATCCTTTTTTCTGAAGAAACAATGCGTTACAAACTCCTTGAATACCTGCTCCTACAATTCCAACTTTTATAGATTTTTCTGACACATGAAAAATATAAATCTACAAAATTAATAATGAAGAAGATATTTGACGCGGGTGATTAATGTAATTTAGTTTATAATTTTAAATAAAATTAAAGCCATCACTGAATAATCTAATACAGGTTTAATTTTATTAAAGTTCTGATTTTTCTTACTTAAAATATCATACCGTCTTCTAATAGTGTCGTATAGTAAATGCATTCCTACCATTACTAATGAAACTGAGAATACAACAAAAATAATATCAAATTTAAATAAACCCATCACAATTGTTCCAATAAAAGTAAGCAAGGAAATATTTGAAACAAAAATACTAAATAAAATATTTTTACTAAACGAAAATATTTTTTTGATAACTACAAAAAAATATGACCAAATAAGTACCAGTTCAAAAATTATAATTTCAGACATTTATCTTAAATAATAAAGGTTTGCTTGATTTAAGTAACTTTTTTCACAATCAAATTCGTCTAAAGTAGTAAAGAATATTTCATTGATTTCAGCTGAATGATTAACATTGCATTTTCTTAACTCTGCATTAAAGGTACTGTCTGCCACATGTTCTAGTGGTTGCTTGCCAGTTTTTTGTTTGACAAATAAACCTGATCCTGATGCTGCAACTGCCCTTGTTGTGCTACCTGATTGAGCGATGGTAAATCCTGTACTAACAATAGATGCTGTAGGTCCACAACCTTGTAAAAAAAGGATTAGAATAGAGTATTTAATAAAATTTTTCACTAGAGGAAAGTACGAAATATTTTTAAAAAGTGTACCTAAATTAGTGTTCATATTGGGTTGATACAATCAGATAGGGTGCGTGAAATAATAATGAATTTGCCTGTGTCTATTTGCCAAGTCCTATTATTGTTAAATCATCCTCAAGAATATTCTCATCGTTATTTTGATCAAAATTCTGGCCTTTCGTACTTTTGCTCTCAACATCTTTTATAATTTTGGATAACTCTTTTTTTAGAGATGTATTTTGATAACTATTTATTAAATCTTTTACACCAGCGATTCCTATTTCCTCACCTTTATCGTTTCTGCATTCTGAAAATCCATCTGTAAAACAATATAATCTTCCATTATCTAATTTGAAACTTTCTAGTTTGTATTCATTACTATTATCTGCTTTTTTAATTCCTAATGGCAAAGAAGAGGATTCATACTCTTTAAACCCTTCACCATTTTTAAATAATGCAGGAAGATGTCCTGCATTTGAAAGTTCAACAATATCTGTTTGTGAGTTATAAGACCCAACTATACTTGTCACATATACCCCTTTTGGATTTGTTTGACGAAGATCATTATTCATTTCGTAGTGAATTTCGTTAGGTTTAAATTTGTTTTTAGAATATATTTTAAATAATGTTATGGCTCTTGCCATTACCATGCCAGCGTTCACACCTTTTCCTGATACATCGCATAAAGTAAAATAAATTTGATCGTTGTGAGTATAGAAATCATAGAAATCTCCAGATATTTCTCTTGCTGGAATATTTATTCCTTCAATTGGAAAATTATTAATAGTTCTTCTTGGCATTAGTCTTTTTTGAACATCAATTGCAAGTTTAATCTCTTTTGAAACTCTATTTTTCCATATGTTTTTTTGATTTTCAGATTGTTCGAGCTTATCCATTATATTGTTGTATTGACTTGCTATTACTCCTGCCTCAGTAAATGGATCTTGCGGAGCTCTCAAACTAAAATCCTCTGTTTCTTGTTGTTTGTTTAAAACTTTTAGTAAGTCATGAGTAGCAGTAGATGCGTTATGTTCAGAGATATTAAGTCCCATGTCTTCCTCAATTTTATTTACCCTTAATCTAAATAATAAATTGATCATAAAAAAAATTGTAAATGCTGAGATGAAACAAAAAGCACCAACACTTACTATCCCAATAAGTTGAATATATAATTGATCAATCATTGATCTTTCTATTCCCATTGCCTCGAAATCTCCAAATATTGCAACAGCGATTGTTGCCCACGTTCCTGCAAATAAATGAACTGGAACAGCGCTTACTACATCATCAACTTTTATTTTTTCTAGTAACAAAATTCCAGATCCAGATACTATTCCACCGATTGCTCCGATTATAATTGCCTCTGTTGGATCAACATAAGCACAAGATGCAGTGATTGAAACTAAACCAGCAATTGGCCCTGTAATCATGAACATCGGCTCAGGTTTTTTCATAACATAAATACCCATGACACTAGATAAAATTAAACCTGCCGAAGCTGCTAGAAATGTATTAATTAATATAAGTGGAATTCTAAGGTCCATTGCACCATTGGCTCCCCCATTAAACCCAAACCAACCAAACCATAAAATTAAAGCTCCAAGCGCAGCTAGAGGTGTATTGCTTCCTTGAAAAGTTCTTTTCCTTCCATCTTGAAATCTTCCAGTTCTATTCCCGATAATTAACAGCACCGCAAGTGCAACCCAACCACCAACAGAATGTACTACGCTTGATCCTGCAAAATCAATAAAACCCAGTTTTCCTAACCAACCTGTTTTTACATCTGGATTTGAAAAGTTTAATGACCAAACCCAGTGTCCAACAATTGGGTAAATAATTCCTGATGTAACAAATGTAATTATTACGTATGAAAAAAATTTTAATCTTTCAGCAACTGCACCAGAAACAATTGTTGCAGCTGTTGCAACAAACATTGCCTGGAATACAAAGAAAGACTGATATCCTGCAACTTTTGTAGTAAAAAAGAAAAACTTTGAACCAAATAAACCAGATACACTAGTTCCATACATCAAAGCAAATCCAAATGCCCAAAAGGTTGCTACTGAAATTCCAAAGTCTGTAACATTTTTAAGCGCAACATTAATACTGCTTTTAGCTCTTGATAAACCTGACTCTAAACACATGAAGCCAGCTTGCATCAAAAAAACTAAAATAGCACAAATGAGAAGCCAAAATGTATCTAGGTTTGCTTGAAGAACAGCTTCAAGTCTAAACTCTAGTGCTTTGTTCGCACCTTTGTTAGTTAACTCTAATTGATTTAATTGAGACTGTAACTTAAAGACCAGGGCCTGTAATTCAGCTACAGTCATAAAAATTTATTAGTCCAATATTTTAACAGCTTCACCTGCATCAGTAACTATTTTGTCAACACTAACAACTTTAATTACTTCAAATCCAGTTCCTGCGATAGCGTCTTTGTATTGCTCATCAGATAAATTTGATTTGTCCTGAAAAGCAGACACAGCAACACCTTCGGGCCAAGATACCTTAATATCAGCATCAGGACTTGCTTTTTGTAAAGCTTCCGTAACCATTTTTTGACATTTAATACACATCATGCCATTTACTTGTGCAATTTGAGTTTGTGCTGCAAACAAATTTGTGCTCATCAATGTTAAAAATAGGCTTAAAATTATTTTTTTCATATTCTCCTTATTTTAAAACTGCTGACCTACTAAAGTTAAGTCATCACTAAGGTTTTTCTCCCCCGCGACTTTAACTACCTCCGATGTTACATCCTTGAGTTGTTTTTTTAGATCAGTATTAAAATTATTTTCAATAATCTTTATAGAGCCCTCTACACCTATTTCATCCCCATTTTTATCTAAACTTTCTGATAATCCATCTGTAAATACATAAAATCTTGAAGAGCTTAATTTGGTTTTTTCTAATTTATAAACACTTTTATCCTTGTGTTTAATAACCCCTAAAGGTGTTGAACTTGAAATATACTCAGAATATTTTCCATCTTGTGTTCTAATTAACGCTGGCTGATGTCCCGCATTAACCCATCTTATTTCTTCACTAACCAAATCATATTCACCTAAAATACATGTCACAAACATTCCAGCAGTTTTAGTTTGATACAAATCGTTATTCATATGAAACATCATTTCATCTGGATCAACTTTATCTTTAGACATAATCTCAAATAATGTTGAAGCTTTTGCCATTACCATGCCTGCATGTATTCCTTTTCCAGCAACATCTGCAATAATAAAATAAATACTTTCGTTATGAGGGTAAAAACTATAAAAATCTCCTGAGACTTCTCTTGCAGGAATGTTAATACCACTTACAGGAAAATTATTTAAATTTCTTTTTGGTAAAAAGTTTTCTTGTACTTTGACTGCTAGATTTACTTCTTTAGATATTCGATCTCGCCATTTATTTTTTTCAGTTTCACTAGACTCTAGCTTGCTCATAAGTTTATTATAATATAATCCAATCACACCTCCTGCTGTGAATGGATCTTGAGGACCTCTTATTTTTAGATCACCCGATTTTGATTGTTTATCTAAAATTGCAATTAAATCATGCTCAACTGATACAGCGCCGTGTTCTGCAATATTTAATCCTAATTCTTCATGTATTGGGCTTACTCTTAAAGGATAAAAATAATTTACGATTTTAAAAAATATAAATGATGAAACAAACGAAAAGAAACCTATCGAACTAATACCAATTAGTTGAGCTTTGATCTGTTCCATTCTTGTTAAACCTGTACCTAAAATTTCTAAATTAGAAAAAATTCCAACAGCAAGCGTTCCCCATACTCCTGCTGCTAAGTGGACGGGTACAGCTCCAACAACATCATCTATCTCTTTTTTATTTAAAAATTCATGAACAATTATTGCAATAATGGTTCCAATAATTCCAATAAAAATTGCTAGAAGAGAATTTACAGAATTGCAAGCTGCTGTTATTGATACTAATCCTGCTAAAGGTCCAAGGACTACATAGAAAGGATCTGGTTTTTTAAATAATATAAAAGATATAATTAAACTAGTTAACAAACCAAAAGCAGCAGCAAGAAATGTATTTATTAAAATTAAAGGTACAGCTTCATCCATTGCACCATTGCTTCCTCCATTAAATCCAAACCATCCAAACCAAAGAATTAAAGTTCCAAGAACAGCAAGTGGGAAGCTTGAACCTGTAAATTTACCCTTGTTTGCCTCTGAATATTTCCCAATTCTAGGCCCTAAAATTAAAACACCTGATAATGCTATCCAACCTCCAACTGAGTGAACAATTGTGCTTCCAGCAAAATCAACAAAACCTAGGGCTGCAAGCCATCCTTTATTCATTGCTTCCCCTAAATAACTAGAGGACCATGCC
>LULK01001716.1_pt1 | contig 11213 bp, 13 predicted proteins | sample 728181 | NCBI WGS metagenome assembly LULK01 (sample SAMN03860291, study PRJNA289734) | marine metagenome | biome: seawater column; feature: ocean; material: water; isolation source: Red Sea water column Station 169 - depth 10m | place: Saudi Arabia: Red Sea | collected 2011-10-15 | depth 10 m | reverse complement strand
AGTGGACCAACAAAAGTTGAAATGTTAATTTCAACAAGAGTAAGAAAATCACCTTATTGGCATTTATCTATGCAAGCAGGTTGTTGGAGAGCAACTGTTTACAATCGTATTTATCATCCAAGAGGTTATGTAAAACCAGAGGATGGTGGAGCGATGGTTGAATACGATGCAATAGTTAACCATGTAACAATGTGGAATGTAGCTGTTGAAAGACAAATACAAGTTAAAGGACCAGATGCAGAAAAATTTGTTGATTACGTTATCACAAGAGATGCAACAAAAATTTCACCCATGAGAGCGAGATATGTAATATTATGCAACGCATATGGTGGAGTTTTAAATGATCCTATTCTTTTAAGGATATCAAAAGATGAATTTTGGTTTTCTCTATCAGACTCAGATATTGGATTGTATCTTCAAGGAGTAAATGCTGATGGAAGATTTAATTGCACTATTGAGGAAATTGATGCATGTCCTGTTCAAATTCAAGGACCAAAATCTAAAGCATTGATGAAAGATTTATTAGGTGATCAAGTTGATTTAGAAAATATGCCATTTTATGGTTTGGCAGAAGTTAAGGTTGCTGGAAGAAGTTGTGTAATTTCTCAATCAGGGTTTTCTGGAGAAGCGGGATATGAAATTTATCTAAGAGATGCAACTTTATATGCTGATGAAATGTGGAATGCAGTTCTTGATGCGGGGAAAAAACATAATTTAATGGTTATTGCACCTGCTCATCATCGAAGAATTCAAGCTGGAATTCTTTCTTGGGGCCAAGATATGGATCAACAACATAATCCATATCAATGTAATTTGGGTTATCAAGTTTCTTTATCTGGTAAAGGCGAATGGAATAAAAAAGCTGATTATGTTGGTAAGGCAGTATTAGAGAAAATGGGTGCAGAATTAAAAGCGGGAAAAAAACCATATAAACTTCAATTAGTTGGAATGGAGTTAGGTGGTAAACCAATTGACGATTATGCGCCTGACTTTTGGTTAATATCACCAGAAGGTGGTGGAGATCCAGTTGGATTTATTACTTCACCATGGTGGCATCCTGAAAAGAAAAAAAATATAGCTATGGGATATGTTCCTTTCGATGGAACTTTAAATCCTAATGGATTTCCAAAAAATAAAGTTGGAACTAAATTTAAAGTTCATTTGCCTGAAAAATATTCAGAAAGTCCAGGTAAACCAGTTGATGCAGAAATAGTTGATATCCCATTTAAGGAGTCTTACAACGCTAATACTAGAGAAGTTGTAAAAGGTTAATCAATTTTGGGAGGAGATTTGATCTCCTCCCTTTCTAACAAATATGTCTAAAGCTTTTTTAATTGGAATTTGCATTATCATTATTATTGCTTTAATAATATTTCCATTAATTATTTCGTATAAAGAGCAAAAAAATAAAAAAGAATAAATGTTTGGTGAATTTCTCAATATTGTATTTAAGTCAATTAAATTAGACAAATCTCTCTACAGTGATAATAAAAATTTTGGTGAGGCATCAATTTATTTTGCTGGAATGATCATGATTTTAGATGGTATAGCAGGTGCGGTTGCTGCTAATACTGTAATTAAAACTGCCGTAGCAATGTCGGGATTGACTGCAATTCTTACTTGGTTCATTTGGGCAATACTTATATTTGTCATTGGTGTAAAAATTTTTCCTGATAAGCAAACAAAAGTTTCCTTTAAGAAAGTTCTTACTGGTGTAGGATTTGCTCATGCACCAGGATTATTAAGATTTTTTGCTATAACACCTGAATTAATGATACCAATTATTTTTTTAACTCAATTTTGGATTTTTGCATCATTAATAATTTCAACAAGAGAAATTCTAAATCTTAAATCAAATTTTAAATCTTTTGGAATAATCTTTTTAGCTTTTTTAATAATTGCATTTTTGTCTATTGCTTTTGTAATGAGTCGAATGAATGCTTTACCAATTAATCATATTTAAAAAGGAAATATAGTTTTAGATACTCGACAGGATTTGCATATTTTAAAACCTGTGAGAATTAGATTTTGAGATACACTTTCATCTTCTTGTTTACATTCATCACATATGTCATCTAATTCTTTTAAATCTTTTTCTTTTAAATCTTCTGCTTTAATCATTGTCATTTAAGCCAGCCCCTGCTGCACTTTGTTTTAAACTTTCTGTTTCTTCTACAAAAGTCTCTTCTGAAAGTTTATAAAGACTTTTCCATTCTAATTCACTAAAATTATCTGTGTTATCTAAAAAATTAATCTTTATTTTTTTTGCTAAATTTGGGTATTGTTCTTTGGTAAGATTTAAAGAGACACATAAATTAAAACTTAATAAAAATTGATTATCATCAAAGATAAATAAAATTTTTTTACCTATAACTTCAGAAGCTCGACTTAAAAAAGGAATAAATAATATTGGATAAGCAATATTAATAAACGAACAGCTCTTAAATGTCTCAACAGTTCTTATTTGATCTATTAAACTTACTCCTAAATAAATTGGGCAAAATGTATTATTTTTAGGTTTATTTTCACTCCCAATTAATTTTAAATTTTCAAAATCGTTTATTTTTTTTTCCTTTAAATAAGAATTAAGATTTACAATACCTGGTAATCCAAAAAGTTCCAATAATCTCACACATTTACCAACTTCTTCAGAAATTCCCCACGAAAACCCTGCTGCTCGAGCTGCTCTTTTTGATGTTGTTTCTATTTCACTAAGAGATTTCATAGTTTAAGAGTTTGCACTATAAACCCAATGATCATCAAAATTTTTTAATTCATTTGGCAATGGTGCGCCTTGAAACATACATATTCTCAGCCATTTATCAGAACGCGGATCAAATTTTAGAGCGCCAAAAAAAGATAATTTCAGTCTTAACATATCTATTGGAATTGTATTTTCACTAATTGTATTATCTTGTATTTCGGAATAAGGAAAATTTTCAATTATAAAAGCTCTTCTAACTACATGTCTTAAATCTGAATTCTCACTCAAAAACTCATCAATTTTCATACTTTTTTTTGTTATTAATAACTTTTCATATAATTTTTTTATATCTCTAGCGACTGCTAGAGGTTGTTCTAAATCAGATCCTTCATCATTAAATCTGTCAGCAATTCTTGGTTCTTCTTTATTTTTTGAAATAAACCAAAATTTTTTAAAATTTTGTTTTTTTTTGAAATTAATAGATAAGATATTTGAATATTTTGTTTCAATTATCGACTTTAATTCTTCAACATTTCTGTTTGTTGGTATATTAAAATACTTATCTTCTTCGGAGCTCATTTGTTTTACTAATGGCTCTATAATTTCATTATACGGCTCCATCATTAAAGAAACAATATACTCTATACATTCCTCGCAAGTTTTCTTCTCAACCCAAAGATATAATTGATTGAATGGATAATCAGTTTCAAAATCAAATTTTTTATCAACGAAATCTAAAAATTTTTGTACATCGCTTAAAAGATCTTTTATTTTTTTTAATTGATATTCACTTTTAGTATTCCAACTAGTTATATTTTTAATTGAATTTCTTAAACATTTTTTAAATATATTACTGTCATGTATATTTACTTTTTTTATTTCTCTAATTTTTTTTAATGCTTTTTCTCTACTCATGATCCAATTATTTAATAAAGTTGGGTGATTAACTATAAATGGAGCCATTCCTAAGCCTGTTGAATTGCCAATACCAAGATTTTTACAAATCTTAGGATCTAACTCGACAGCTTTTTTTGGGTTTTTATTCTTTGCTACATGGTTGACTTGGTCAAATGTAAATTGTCTTACCAGATAAACTAACATCATTTCTAGTCTAAATGGACCGTTTATTTCATCTCTTTTTTTAATTCTAAAGCGATCTGCTAGTCCAAACTTACCTGAACCATATACAGCAGTTGTTCTATAAAGATAACCAACTTTTTCCAATAAATCTAAATTTGGTTGTTGTCCATTACTTAAATTTTTTACAACATGATCAAAAACTCTAACTGACTTATTTGCTCTCGATAAAGTTAACTCTTTATAGGATAATCTACCAACTTCTTGTTTAGGTACCTCTTTTTTTAATCTATCAATATCATCTTTATTTGGAACGCCATCATATAAAGTAAATGCTGCATCCCATTTTGTAGCAATCACTCGATCTGATCTTTCACCGTCCTGTATTTCATTTGCAAAACATATTAAAGAATAAACTCTATCTTTTTTTTTAAAAGAATAAACTACAACACCAAATCCATCTTTATCTAAATCAAATAAGTCTCTTTTATATTCCCAATCTTTAAATTCATTTAAAAAACTTCTTAAAAACGATAATTTAGACTGATGGAAAGAACCCAGCCTTGAAAGTTTCATAATTACATTAGGATCTCTTAATTCTACTTTCATACTTAAATAGTTTTATAAAAATTATACCAATTATTTCCAAGTATTCCGTCAATTTCTATTTCTTGAAAACCTATCTTGCTTAATCCTCTTTCTAAATTTGCAAAACCTCTTGCATCCTCAAACCATTCTGGTTGTTTTGGAAAACCTGGTTTATTCTTTGTGCCTTCTCCATAATTTGTGCTCTTTGACCAAGTCCCATTTCTCATCCATTCAACAACTTCATCTGGCTGATTTAAACAAAGGTCAGAACCAATTCCAATATTTTTAATATTCATTATATCTGCTGTTCTAGCAACCATTTCACAAAAACTTTCAATTGTACAATTTGTATTATCTTTTAAATGATGAGGATAAAGTGATAATCCTAAAATACCACCACTATCACTCAATACTTTTAATAATTCTGGAGATTTATTTCTTTTAGCTGCATGCCAAAATGACGGATTAGCGTGTGTAATTGCAATTGGTTTTTCACTCAAGTCAATTGCATCTAAAGTACTTTTTTCTGCTGAATGAGACATATCAATTACAACTCCAACTCTGTTCATTTCTTTTATTACTTCCCTTCCAAAATTTGTAACTCCACTATCAACCTTCTCATAACAACCCGTTGCCAATAAAGATTGATTGTTATAAGTTAATTGCATAAACCTACAACCTAATTCATGGACTTTTTCGACTAAACCAATATCATCTTCAATAGGAGAGCAGTTTTGGAAACCAAAAAAAATAGCAGTTTTTTTTTCACTATTTGCTTTTTCAATATCTTTAAAGTCTTTACCTAGAAATATTAAATCTGAATTTTCAGTAAATAATTTTTGCCATTTCTTAATTTGTTCACCTAACTCATTAAAATCCTCATGGTAAACTATTGTAGCATGCACTGCATCAAGCCCCGCTTCTCTATTTATTTTGAAAACTTCTCTGTTCCAATTACAGTATTGATAGTAATGGGAAGCCAGTCTGACTATAAAACGATGAAATTGGCAGAGAAAGTCCTAAAAAATATTGGAGTTAATTATGAAACTAAAATAATTTCAGCCCATAGAACTCCAAAGAGAATGTACGAATTTGCTGTTTCAGCTAATAAAAATAACATAGGTGTTATTATTGCAGGAGCTGGTGGTTCGGCGCATTTACCAGGAATGATCTCGGCTTTGACAAATTTACCAGTTTTGGGAGTTCCAATTGAAAGCAAAAAACTTAAAGGATTGGATAGTCTTTTGTCAATCGCTCAGATGCCAAAGGGGATACCTGTAGGAACATTAGCAATAGGTGAAGATGGTGCAATAAATGCAGCTTTGCTTGCGGCATCAATCATCGCAAACAATAATTTTAAAGTAAAAAAAAAATTAAAGAATTGGCGACTAGCACAAACTAAATCTGTAAAAAAAAAACCTAAATAAATTAAATGTCTGAAATTAATTTAGGAATTATTGGTGGAGGTCAACTTGGAAGTATGCTCTCAATGGCTGCCAAAAAATTAGACATCAAATCAATAATTTACTGTGATGATATAAATGCTCCAGCACAAAATTTTTGTGATGAGTTTATATTTGGTAACTATAATGAAATTGAAAAAATTTTAGAATTTACCAATAAGGCAAACATTATTACTTATGAATTTGAAAATATTCCATACACAACCTTAAATGAAATTAGTAAAAAAAAACCTGTTTTACCAGATCCTAATGTTAATAAAATAATTCAACATAGATTAGCTGAAAAGGATTTTATAAATAAATTAAGTATTAGAACCACTCAGTACTCTTCAGTTGAAAAAAAATCTGATTTAGATTCATTGGGAAGCTTGTTACCAGGGATTTTAAAAACAACAACAATGGGTTATGATGGCAAAGGGCAATACCCACTCAAAGAATTAAAAGATATTGACTCATTAAATATTGATTTTTCGAAAGGATATATCATTGAAAAACTTGTAAAACTTAAAAAAGAAATTTCAGTAATCATTACAAGATTTAGTGATAATAATTATGAAATTTATGAACCAATAGAAAATACTCATGAAGACCAAATATTGAAATATTCAAAAATACCAGCTGATGTAAGTGAAAAAATATTTAATGAATCTAAAGATTGGGCAATCAAAATTGCTGAGGAATTAAAGTATGTTGGCACTTTATGTGTAGAATTTTTTATTGATAAAAACGAAAATTTATATGTCAATGAGATAGCACCAAGAGTTCATAATTCTGGCCACCTAACTATTAATGCATTCAACGTGAGTCAATTTGAAAACCATATTAGAGCTGTATGTTCTCTTAAAAAAATTCCTTTAAAAAAATTATCAAATGCAAAAATGATTAACTTAATAGGAAGTCAAATTGAACCTTACCGTCAAAATATCAAATTAAAAGATAATGAATTTTTTTTTGATTATTTAAAAAAAGAGATAAAAGACAAAAGAAAAATGGGTCATGTAACAACTTTAATTAAATGATAAGTTCAATCGAAGGAAATTATGATCATCCTGAAGTTAATGAACTTCTTACGAAGCATTTTATAGAATTAAGAGCAGCATCACCTGAGGGAAGTGCTCATGTTTTAGATATTCCTGGCTTAAAAATACCATCGATAAAATTTTGGAGTCTTTGGGAAAATAATAAATTAATGGGCTGTGGAGCATTAAAATTTTTAGATAAAAATCATGGTGAATTCAAATCTATAAGAGTTCATGACAACTTTAGAAATAAAGGTTACGGAATAAAAGTAATTAATCATCTAATTGATGAAGCAAAAAAACTAGATATAAATAGAATTAGTATTGAAACAGGTGCGGGAAATTTTTTTAAACCTGCCAGAAAACTATTTAAAAAATGTAATTTTGAATTATGTGAACCATTTGCCCATTACAAAAAAGATATAAATTCTCTTTATTTAACAAAGCTTATAAGCAACGATTAGGACTTAAAAACATATAAATAGATCAATTTAGTTGACAAAAGCCTCAAAATTCTAAACAAAGCTCAAATTACTTAATTATAAGTAATAAATTAAACTAATAACAAGAAGAAAAATATGAGTCTACAAGGAAAAGTAAAATGGTTTAATCCAACCAAAGGTTATGGAGGTTTAGATGAGGGTCAAGCTTTGACTTTCGATGTTGAAGATGGTCCTAAAGGTCCTTCAGCAGTTAACTTAAAAACTGCATAATTTTCACATAAATTAATTGGCTATAAATTTAATTAATTTTTAATTAAGAATTAATTTATTTTTATAGCCAATGAACTATTCTACAACAAAATTTAGAAAATAAATTATGATTGGCATTTTAGGTGGAATGGGTACCCAGGCAGGTTTAGATTTTTGTAATAAGCTGGCAATTTTATATAGAGGTAAGATCGATCAAGATTACCCTTTGTTCATGCTTTATAACAAATCAAATATTCCTGGTAGACCTGAGTCGATTGGTATCCATACCGGGAAACTATCAAATAAAATAAGTAATAAAAAAACTAAACAAAAATATTTATCTGTTTTAAAAAGTTTAATTTATGGTTGTAATCTTTTAAAAAAAAGTAATTGTAAATTTATAGTCATACCCTGTAACACAGCCCATTATTGGTATGATGATTTAAAAAAACGAATTAACTTACCAATAGTAAATATGCCTAAGGAAGTTTTTATGCATGCTAAAAAAAAATGTAGAAAAAATTCCTCCATTGGTTTGCTTGCTACGGAAGGAACCTTAAAAACTGGTGTTTATAATAAGTTTTTTGATAAAAATTATAATTTAGTATTTCCAAATAATTCTATTCAAAGGAAATCAGTAAACAAAGCTATCAGGCTTGTAAAAATGGGAAAAGTAAAATTAGCGAGCAAAGCTATTAAACCAGCAATAAATTATTTAATCAAAAAAAAATGTAAAAAAATTATTCTTGGTTGCACAGAACTCCCTATTGCTATTTTTGCCTATAAACCATTTAAGACAATTAAATCATCAAAAATATTTTTAGACCCAAATTTGATTTTAGCTAACGCTGCTATGAGGAAATACCAAAATAGATAATGCCATCTAAAGAAAAGCCTTATGTGTTACTGGTTGCAGAATCAATTTACTTAAAAGTTTGTGAGATTAAGAAAAATAATCCTGAACTAACAACAATCAACGCAATTGAAAACTTTATGGGAACAACAACCTACAATGATATAAGTAGTGGAAAATTCCATGATGAACTAATTGAAAAGGTATCAAAAAAAAAGGTGCCTGAAGAAACTCTAAGATTACTTCATATTCAAAAAGATTTATCAGTTAAGCAGCTAATTCAATATCCTGAACTATATTATGCAAAGAGCCATTATCCTCTTGAAATTTCTCAAAGAGCTTTCGATCATTTATGGAGAATGTGTGAAAGTTATGAATTATGGTGTAAAGAGACAAAACAAAATAAATTAATAATACTTAATATTATAGATTAAATAACTTATAAGACCTGGAATGGTCAGAATATTTCCACTCATATTTGTTTTACTTTGGTCTTCTGCCTTTATCACAACAAAACCAATTATTGATAATAGTGATCCTTTCGCAGCTCTAGCCTTCAGATTTTTTTTTGTTGCTGTGGGTTTTTTGTTGTTTTCAATTTACCTTAAACAATCAATATTGATTAAAAAAAGATATCTGATTGAGTCAATGTTCAGCGGTATCTTGTTTCATGGGTTATATTTAGGAGGAGTTTTTTATTCGATTTCAATTGGGATGCCAACAAGTTTAGCTGCTCTAATCGTAACACTTCAACCAATTCTAACAAATATTTTGAGCGGACCGCTTTTAAATGAGAAAGTTACATTACAGCAATGGGTAGGAGTTTTATTGGGTTTTGTTGGTGCTTCTTTAGTACTAGGAATAGATGTTGGTTCAGGTATTCCTCTACTAGGTTTGATTGCAACTTTAATTGCATTGTTATCTATAACATTTTCTACCATTTGGCAGAAAAAATTGAGTAATAACTTACCATTATCTGTTAGTAATTTTTATCAAGCGCTTGGTGGGTGTTTATTTCATTTGTTAATAATTATTTTTTTTATAGATCCCTACATCTATTTTACAAAAACATTTATAATAGCAATGAGTCATCAAATTTTTCTTGTTTCCTTTGGTGCATTTACAATATTGATGTTTTTAATAAAAAAAAATTCAGCTAGTAAAACAGTTTCTGTTTTTTTTCTAATACCAGCAACCTCTGCAATTATGGCTTGGCTTTTTTTAAATGAAACTTTAACAAATATAGATGTTATTGGTTTTTTAATAGCTTCTGTCGGTGTTTATATTGCAACAAGAAATTAATAACTAATTACTTTGATAACCAAATTCTAACGAGCCATCTGTTATTGAGTGATGCAAAGACTCTCCAAAGCTTCTTAATCCTAAAATTCTTACTTTTTTTGGATTGTTAGAAATAAAATCAATCGTAATTGATATTCCGTTATAAATTGAATTTGTGCAATCACCCTCGTTAAATTTATCAATATTTATAGGACATCCTTTTTTTAAAACTTCATTAACAAGATCACCTTGAATTTCAATTATTGTTCTTGAATGAGATAAATCTGTAATTGCAAAATTACTTTCATCGAATTGTTTTCCATCTTTTAAAAGTAAATCTGTTTTAGAAGATATAACTATCCAATTCTTTGGTCCCATCCATAAAATTCTAGTATCTGAATTTGAAGAAGATTTTAAAGTCGAAGGTAATTTTAAATCATCAACTTTAATATTTGAGATATCTGAACTTGAATTTTTATATTGAACTATTTGGAATATTAAAACATTCTTCAATTCTGAAATCTTTAATAAGTCTTTCTCTTTTTTATTTTCAAAATCACCAAATTTTCCATTTTGATGCACATTATTTAAAGAAGAGATTTGCTTCACGATCTTACTCTCTTTCCTTCATGGTCTACATAATGTGATGACATAACTTCTACTTCAATAGAAGTATTTTTAAGTGGAGAGACCGCAAAAAGCTTTTTTCCTATCATATTTTTTCCATCTTTTAATATTGCAAGAGAAAAAGGATTATTATTCTCAACACTCCAACATGATGAAGAAACGTGACCAAGTTTAGGATTTGGAAGTTTTGCATTTTTATTTTCTACTAAATGAGATCCCTCTGGAATACTTGATTTCCTGTCCAATGGGATTAAACCTACAATTTTTTGTCTATCCGCTTTATTAAATGCTTCTTTAGCTAAAGATCTCTTTCCAATAAAATCTTTTTTCTTTGATACTAAACCTTCTAAGGAAACATCATAAGGAATAGTTCTTCCGTCAAGCTCTGGTCCAGCTACATGACCCATCTCTATTCTTAGTGTCGATAATGCTTCTGTACCATAAGGTTGGATATTAAATTCTTCACCAATATCAATTATTTTTTCCCACATAAATAATCCAAAATCAGACTCAACGTTTATTTCGTAAGCAAGTTCACCTGAAAAAGAAATTCTAAAAATTCTTGCTTTGATACCAAATAAATCTCCCTCTACATATCCCATAAAAGGAAGTGCCTCATTGCTAACGTCTATTTTAGGGAAAAGCTTCGCTAACAAATCTCTAGATTTAGGTCCTGCAATCGCCGCACCAGCCCATTGCTCGGTTGTTGAAACAACATTAACATTTAATTCTGGCCAAACAATTTGCAGGTAATATTCTAAATGTGATAACACATTCGCTGCTTGAGCTGTTGTCGTTGTCATATGATAGTGATTTTCTGAAATTCTGGTTGTTGTCCCATCATCCATGACAATTCCATCTTCCCTAAGCATTACTCCATATCGTGCTTTACCTACTGGAAGTTTTAAC
>LULK01000865.1_pt1 | contig 11229 bp, 10 predicted proteins | sample 728181 | NCBI WGS metagenome assembly LULK01 (sample SAMN03860291, study PRJNA289734) | marine metagenome | biome: seawater column; feature: ocean; material: water; isolation source: Red Sea water column Station 169 - depth 10m | place: Saudi Arabia: Red Sea | collected 2011-10-15 | depth 10 m | reverse complement strand
GACGATGGTTGGCACGGGCCTGCTGTGGGTGGGGGGGTTCGGCTTCAACGCCGGCTCGGCGCTCGAAGCCAATGGTTCGGCGGCGCTCGCGATGATCAATACCTTCGTCGCCACCGCCTCGGCCGGTCTCGCCTGGATGCTCGCCGAAAAGCTGGGCGGTCACAAGCCGTCGGCCCTCGGCTTCTGCTCGGGTATCATCACCGGCCTCGTCGCTGTCACCCCGGCAGCGGGCAATTCGGGTCCGTTCGGCGCGATCGTCCTCGGCGCGGTTGCCGCATTCATCTGCTTCTATGTCGTCACCGTCCTCAAGCCCAAGCTCGGCTATGACGATGCGCTCGATGCATTCGGCATCCACGGCGTGGGCGGCATCGTCTACGCTCCGAGCCTCGGCGGTCCCGGTGGTGAAGATTTCGCGATGGGACCTCAGGTCGTAACCCAGATCGTCGCTGTCCTCGTCGCGATCGTCTGGGCCGCCATCGGTACGGTCATCGCGGTCTATGTCGCCAAGGCGCTCACCGGCCTGCGGGTCACCGAAGAAGTCGAACGCGAAGGCCTCGACCTCGGCGAACATGGGGAACGCGCCTACAATATGTAATCACGAGACAGGATACCCGCCGCCGCTCTCTCCTCTTTCAAACGGGCGGCGGGGTCCTAACCAGGTTCCTCCTGCGAACCACTCATGGCCGGGATGCGAAAGCGCCCCGGCCATTTTTTTGTGCAGATTGCGCTGCACAATAAAAGGGCAGCGCTGCCGCGAAATTAGGCCTTCCCATCATGACATTAATATGGCATTCAGCCTGTCAACAGTTTCAGGAGGGGAGAGCCTGAAAGGCTGGGCCAGGACGCAAGTCCTGGCCCTCTTTTTTTGCCCATTTCGCAGGCACCCCTGAAAAGCCGCGCTTTTTCAGGCCTCTCGTATAGCGAGGCATCGCCGAGGGCTGCACGCCCCGGTCCGCCGAATCGGTCGAGCCGAACGCCTTCGCCGCGAAAGACTCCGGCCGCCGCGATGCTTTTGCGCGCCGCGGCAAAGGCCGCTTATTGCAGCGCGGATTTGACGAAATCGGCGGCGCGTTCGCCGATCATGATGCTCGGCGCATTGGTGTTGCCGCTGACGAGGCGGGGCATGATGCTCGCATCGGCAACCCACAGGCCATCGACGCCATTCAGCTTCAGCGTCGGGTCGACAACCGCGTCGGCGTCGCTGCCCATGCGGCAGGTGCCGACCGGGTGATAGACGGTGTCGGCGCGGCTGCGGATCAGCGCGTCGAGCGCGGCGTCATCGTCGATATTCACCGGGTGGCGATCGACGCCGGCATAGTCGGACAGCGGCGGCGCGGCGACGATGCGGTGCATCATCCGCACCCCGGCGCGCAGCGTCGCCATGTCGCGGTCGTCGGTCAGGAAGCCGGGATCGATCATGGGTGCCGCCGCCGCATCGGGCGAGGCGAGCGTCACGGCGCCGCGACTTTCGGGGCGCAGGACGCAGGCGTGGCACGAAAAGCCATGCCCCTTCACCTTGGTGCGGCCGTGATCCTCCAGCATCGCGGGAACGAAGTGGAACTGGATATCGGGCGCAGCGACGTCGGGCCGCGACTTCCAGAAGCCGCCCGCCTCGGCGAAGGGCGTGGTCATGATGCCGGTACGCCCGGTGCGATGTTCGAAGATTGCCTTCAGCATCCGCCAGCTGCCCGCCAGACTGTCGCCGAAGGGGTCGCCCGAGCGCGTTTCCCAGCTCGACACATAGTCGATATGGTCCTGCAGATCGGCCCCCACCGCCGCACGGTCGGCCACCGGATCGATCCCCATCGCCTTCAGATGGGCGGCGGGTCCGATGCCCGACAGCATCAGCAGCTGCGGCGACCCAAAAGCCCCGGCCGACAAGATCACCCCTCCCGCGGCGCGCAGCGTCTCGCGCGCGTTGCCGCGGCGGATCGCCACGCCCGTCGCACGGCCGTTCTCGACGATGATCTTCTCGACCAGCGCGCCGGTACGAATGGCGAAATTGGCGCGCCCGCGCAGCGGTTCGACATAGGCGCGCGCCGCCGACCAGCGCTCGCCGCCCTTCTGCGTCACCTGATACAGGCCAAAGCCTTCCTGCTGCGCGCCGTTGAAATCGGGGGTGCGCGGCAATTGCAGCGCCGCCGCGCTCTCGACGAAGCGGCGGCTCGTCACATTGGGCCAGCGCTGGTCCATGACGTTGAGCGGACCGTCGCCGCCGTGCCATTCGTCGGCGCCGCGTTCATTGCCCTCGCTGCGCTTGAAATAGGGCAGCACGTCGGCATAGCTCCAGCCGCTCGCGCCAAGCGCCGCCCATTGGTCGTAATCGAAAGCGTGCCCGCGAATATAGATCATCGCGTTGATCGCGCTCGATCCGCCCAGCCCGCGCCCGCGCGGCTGATAGCCGGTGCGCCCGTTCAGCCCCTTTTGCGGAACCGTATCATATTGATAATTCGACTTCTTGGGGATGAAGGGCATGAAGCCAGGCGTCTTCACCCACATATTGTCGTTCGACCCGCCCGCCTCGATCAGACAGACGCGCAGCGTGCCGTCTTCGGCAAGCCGTCCCGCCGCCGCGCTTCCGGCGCTGCCGCCGCCGATGACGATAATGTCGAACTGATCCATAAAGCCGCTCCCCTCGCCACCCGATCGGTAGTCAATTGCGACTTACATGAATGTCATTAGCCCGCGAGGCAAGCGCGTTGTCGCGGCGGGCGAAGACTATTCCGCAGCCGGCTCCTCGGCGGGGCGGCCGGCCGCCCATCGCTCCTTGATCATCGCACTGGTCATCCGGCTGCCGTCGTGGCTCCAGCCGGGTTCGCGCCAGATATAGGACAGCTTGTGTCGCCACGGCGCGCTCCACACGTCTTTGGCGATCCCGACCCATTCATGGACCGCGGCCCACAATAGGTTGAAGCTGCCGAGCTGCTTGACGATGCCATAGCGAACCGGATCGTCGTCGCGTTCGGGAACGAAGCTGCCGAACATCCGGTCCCACACGATGAAGACCCCGGCATAGTTGGCGTCGAGGTAGCGCGGGTTGACGCCGTGGTGAACGCGGTGGTGCGATGGCGTGTTCATCACCGCCTCGAACCAGCGCGGCATCCGCCCGATCGCCTCGGTATGAATCCAGAACTGGTATATCAGGTTAAGCCCGCCGCAGAAAAAGACCATCGCGGGTGGAAAGCCGATCAGGAACAGCGGCAGACGGAACAGGAAGGCCAGGCTGAAAAAGCCGGTCCAGGTCTGCCGCAGCGCGGTCGACAGATTATAATGCTGGCTCGAATGATGGATGACATGGCTCGCCCAGAACCAGCGGACGCGGTGCGCGCTGCGATGAAAGGCATAATAGGCCAGATCGTCGAGGACGAAGCAGAGGATCCACGCCCACCACCATTGTTTGAGCGCGATGCCGATGTCGAACAGGTGGAATTGATAGCCCCCCCCCCCCATGCCGACGACCGCCGCGCCGACCGCCGCACCGGCCACTTGACTACCGGTACCAAGCAGAAGCGAGGTCAGCGTGTCGCGCTTTTCGTACCGGCTCTTGTCGCGGCGCAGCGACACGATCATCTCGGCGATCAGCAACAGAATGAAGGCGGGCACCGCATAGGTTACCGGGTTGGGCAGATCATCCATGCGCCACATCCCGCATCCGCGCCGCCCAGACGCCCGCCTCTTTCCCGAGTTGCAGCGTCACCGACCCGAAGGTTCGCTCGGGCATCGTCAATGTCAGGAAATCCTTGTCGAGCCGTCCAACCACGGCGGCATCGACCGGCCGCGCTGCGAAGTGATTGCCGTGCGCCCGCACCAGCATCATCCGCCCGTCGGCGTTGCGGACGATCGCGGCAAAGCCCGCGCGGTCGCGCGCGACCTCTACACCTCCGAATCCCGTCTCGGCCTCGTCGGCAAGGCGGATAGCATGGGCGGCGTCGGCGATCCGCGGATCGGCGCCCAGGCCCATGCGCTTGACCAGCCAGGCGACGAACAAGACCGCCACCAGCGATCCCGCGAGCTGGATAAGGTCGCTCACCGTCATGGCTAACCTGCGAGCGCGTCCATCATCGGCCGCAGCGCCGACAGATCATAGCCGCCGTTCGCGGCCGCATCGCACAGCATGTCGATATCGTCGCCTGCCCGCGCGCGCGTCAGCGCCCACAAATGCGTTGAGCGCGTACCCGACCGGCAATAGGCGAGCACCGGCCCGGTCGCATCGCCCAGCAACGTATCGAGCGCGTCGAGCTGCGGATGGCTGAACCCCGAATGGCCGATCGGGATGGCGGCATAGGCCATTCCCTCGGCGGCGCAGGCATGCGCGATGGCATCGCCCTGCGGCGCGCCCGGGTCCTCGCCGTCGGGGCGGTTGTTGACGATCATCGCAAAGCCTGCCGCCTTCGCCGCGGCGACATCCTCGATGCTAATTTGCGGCGCGACCGAATAGGTCGGGGTCAAGGCTCGAAAGTCGCTCATGCCGCGATCTATAAACCTGCGCTGATTGCTGACAAGCGTGAAGGTGGCAACAAGGTTGCGCGATAGCGATCTTTCCTAGAACTGCCGGATCACCTCCAGAAAGGCATCGCCCCATGCCTCCAGCTTCTTGGCGCCGACGCCGGGAATCGACGCAAGGTCGGCGCGCGAGGCGGGACGCTCGCTCGCCATCGCGCGCAGCACCGCGTCGTGAAAGATCACATAGGGCGGCACGCCCGCCTCGCTCGCAAGGTCGCGCCGCGTCGCACGCAGCGCATCGAACAGCGGGTCGCCGACCGGGTTTGCCGCCGCACCATCGCCGCGCCCGGCGCGCGACAGGCGGCGGGCAGGCGGCTCGGCCATCAGCACGGGCACCTCGCCCTTCATCACCGCGCGCCCGGCGGGGCCGAACATCAGCCCGCCATGTTCGGTCGCGGCGAGCGCCTCGCGCGCCATCAGGCTGCGCACAAGCGGCTTGATCAGCCGCGCATCCTCCCCCTCAACGATGCCGAACACCGACAATTTGTCGTGACCGCGCGCGGCGATCCGTTCGTCGCGCCGCCCGGTCAGCACCGCCTCGACATGCCCCGCGCCATAGCTTTGTCCGGTGCGATAGACCGCCGACAAAAGCTTTTGCGCCAACACCGTCGCATCGACCTGCTTCGGCGGGTCGAGGCAATTGTCGCAATTGCCGCAGCGCGTCGGCGGGTCTTCGCCGAAGTGGCGCAGCAGCAGCGCGCGGCGGCACTCGACCGTCTCGACCAGAGCCGCGAGCGCATTCAACCGGGCGCGCTCGCCCGCCAGCCGGTCCTCGGGCAGATCGCCCAGCCGCATCCGCGCCCGCGCGAAATCTTCGGCGCCCCACAGCATCAACGCCTCGGCGGGATCGCCGTCGCGCCCCGCGCGCCCGGTCTCCTGATAATAGCTCTCGATCGATTTCGGCAGCCCGGCATGCGCGACGAAACGTACGTCGGGCTTGTCGATCCCCATGCCGAAGGCGACCGTCGCGGTGACGATGCCATCTTCGGAGGCGACGAAATCATGCTGCACCCGCGCGCGCCGTTCGGGGTCGAGCCCGGCATGATAGGCCGCCACGCTGCGCCCGGTGGCGGCGGCGAGCTTCGCGGCCATCCGTTCGGTCCCGTCGCGCGTCGGACAATAGACGATCCCGGGCCCCGGATTGGCGGCGATGAATTCGGTAAGCTGTTTTGCCGGCGCGCCGCGCGGCGCGATGCGATAGCGGATGTTCGGCCGGTCGAACCCCGCGAGGATCAGCCCTTCGGCGGGGATGCCGAGTTGGACCAATATGTCCTCGCGCGTGTGCTTGTCGGCCGTCGCGGTCAGCGCGAGCCGCGGTACCGCCGGAAAGGCGTCGAGCAGCGGGCGGAGCAGGCGATAGTCGGGGCGGAAATCATGCCCCCATTCCGAAACGCAATGCGCCTCGTCGATCGCGAACAGCGCGGGCGCGCGCGCCGCCATCAGCGACCGGAACCCCTCGCCCGTCGCCCGTTCGGGCGCGATGTAGAGGAGGTCGAGCTGTCCGTCACGATAGGCCTGGCGCGTGTCGGCGAAATCGGCATCGACGCTGGTCAGACTGGCGGCGCGAATCCCCGCCGCACGCGCACCGCGCAGCTGATCATGCATCAGCGCGATCAGCGGCGATACGACGACGACACAGCCGTCGAGCGCCACGGCGGGAAGCTGGTAGGTCAACGACTTGCCCGCCCCCGTCGGCATCACCGCCAGCGTATGCGCGCCCGCCATCACCCGCCTGACGACATCGGCCTGGCGCCCGCGAAAGGCGTCGAAACCGAAAGTGGATTTGAGAAGAGGGAGAAGAGCATCGGCGGACATCGCTCGGGGCGATAGGGGAGTCGAGCCCGCGACGGAACCCCCTCCACGCGGATGCGGTCTAAACCGTGCCCTCTTCCTTTTCGGCCTGCTGACGCGCCCACATGTCGGCGTAGAGGCCGCGCATCGCGAGCAGTTGGTCGTGGGTGCCCATTTCGGCGACGCGGCCGCGGTCGAGGACGATGATGCGGTCGGCGCTGGTAACGGTCGACAGGCGGTGCGCGATCACCAGCGTCGTGCGCCGTTCGGCGATCCGTTCCAGCGTGTCCTGAATCGCCGCCTCGGTCCGGCTGTCGAGTGCGCTCGTTGCTTCGTCGAGGATCAGGACCGGCGGATTCTTGAGCAGGGTGCGCGCGATCGCGACGCGCTGCTTCTCGCCGCCCGACAGTTTGAGCCCGCGCTCGCCGACTTCGGTCTCATATCCCTGTGGCAGCATCGCAATGAAGCCGTCGATCGCCGCGCCTTTCGCCGCCTCGGCAATCTCTTCGACGCGCGCATCGGCGCGGCCATAGGCGATATTATATCCGATGCTGTCGTTGAACAGCACCGTATCCTGCGGGACGATCCCGATTGCGGCGCGCAGGCTCTGCTGCGTCACCGCGCGGATGTCCTGCCCGTCGATCAGGATGCGGCCGCCCTGCGGATCGTAGAAGCGGAAGAGCAGCCGCGCGATCGTCGATTTGCCCGCGCCCGACGGACCGACAATGGCCAGCGTCTCGCCCGCGCCCACCGCAAAGCTGACGCCGTTCAAAATGGTGCGGTCAGGCTCATAGCCGAAGACGACATCCTCGAACGCCACGGCACCGCCCGCGACGTGCAGCGCGGGGGCGCCGGGCGCGTCGGTGATCTCGCTTGGCGTGTCGATCAGGCGGAACATCGCCTCCATGTCGATCAGCCCCTGGCGGATCGTGCGATAGACCATGCCGAGCATGTCGAGCGGGCGGAAAAGCTGCGCGAGCAACGTGTTGACGAGCACCACGTCGCCGACCGCGAAGATGCCGCGCGACCAGCCCCACACCGTATAGCCCATCGCGCCGGCCATGGCCGCATTGGTGATGAAGCTCTGCCCGATGTTGAGCCAGGCGAGGCTGTTCTCGCTCTTGACCGCTGCGCTCGCATATTGGCCCGCAACCTCGCGGTAGCGCGCTGTCTCGCGCTCCTCGGCGCCGAAATATTTGACCGTCTCGTAATTGAGCAGGCTGTCGACGCTGCGCCCGACAGTCAGCGTGTCGAGGTCGTTCATCCGCATCCTGAGCGCGGTGCGCCAGTCGGTCACCTTGCGCGTGAAGGCGATGTAGACGACGACCATCAGCGCGGTCGCCGCGGCCAGACCGAGGCTGAATTTGGTCCAGAAGATGACGATGACCGCGGTCAGTTCGATGATCGTCGGCGCGATATTGAACAACAGGAAATAGAGCATGGTGTCGATGCTCTTGGTTCCGCGCTCGATCACCTTGGTCACCTCGCCCGTCCGCCGCGCGAGGTGAAAACGCAGCGATAAGGCATGCAGGTGGGTGAAGGTGGCGATCGCGAGTTCGCGCGTCGCATCCTGCCCGACGCGTTCGAAAACGACATTGCGCAGATTGTCGAACAGCACCCCGGCAAAGCGCGCACCGGCATAGGCGACCACCAACCCGATGGTCAGCGCGACTCCGGACGGCAGGGCCCGGGCTAGGCGGCCCGCCAGGGCGGTGTGGTGGGTGGTGTCTCCCAGGGAGAGGGTGATCCAGGCGGGCAGGAGCGCGAACCCGCAGGGGTTGACGGGGGCCACCATGCCGGCGGCGAAGGCAAGCGCAAGCAGCCCGCCCATCAGCCCGTCACCTTGTCCAGCTCGGCACGGATCTTCTCGGCGTTGGGCTCCACGCCCCGGAAGACCACCTTGCCGTCGGGGTCGACGATTACCACGGTGCTCAACTGGGTGACCCCGTAGCGGGCGGTCAACGTGCCGTCGGGGTCACTGGCGTAGGCCAGGGCGGTGGCGTCGTAGTCCTTGAGGAATCCTTCGATGTCCTTGGACGTCTCGTAGGCGGCCACGTCGATGACCCCGAAGTCCGCCGCCTTGGGATCCTGGGCCCGCGCCTGGGCCAGGGCGTTGGCGGTGGGTCCGCAGCCGCCGCACTCGACGGAGAAGAACAGCAGCACGCTCGGACGCTCACCGGGCAGCGTGATGGAGCTGCCGGCGATGGTGCGGGCGGTGAAACCTGCCGTGGAGGCGCCTCCGTCACCTGCCGGGGAGGGGTTGTCCTTGGTCAGGCCTCCGCAGGCGGTCAACAAGACGGCGAGCACGCTGATCATGCCCAGCGCAGTGAATCGGCGCCGAAATGGGCGGGCGCGGCGAGCAGTACCGGTGCGATCGGGAGTGTCAGTGGGGTGCACTGGTCAGCGGCCCTCTCCTCGGGCGCGGCCCGGCGTGGATTCGTTGCGGGACGGGTCGGGTGCGCAGCAGTCGTCCCCGCCAATCCCAGCGAGTGCTCCGCCGGCGATGAGGAGGGGAAGGGCGCAGCAAGCGACCATGAGCAGCCCGGCTCCGGCGGCCATGAGCAGGCCACCGCCTCCTGGTTGGTTGTCGCGGTTTGATGTCATGGGTGTTCCTCTCTCGTTCTCTCGTCGGCCCTCTCGTCGGCCTTGTGTCAGCAGCAGTGGGGGTCCTCGGACCCGGTCGGGTCGGCCTGGAGGCGGCCAAGCAGGCTGGCGGTGAGGGCGGCGCCGAGTTGGAAGGCGTCGGCCACGGTGACCACTTCGGCTTCGGGGTGCCCGGCGAGCCAGCCCGCCGCGTCCTGGGGGGAGGTGAAGTAGTGCACCTGGTCGCAGAACGAGGAGCGGATCGAGGTGATCTCGTCGGGGTTGACCAGGGACACCACAGCCGTGGAAGGCTCGACGCTGGTGACACCGCCGGCGGGGTCAACGGCCACCCGGATCGCGCCACCGCCGACCGGCGAGACCGACTCGATGCGGGCGGCGCGTTCGAGCAGGGCGGGGAACATCAGGGTGTCGAGGGCACACCAGGTGTAGAGCTCCTCGCCGGCCACGGTGAACCGGTGCGCGGTGGGGCGCAGGGTGAGGCCTTGGCCGATGATCCGGCCCTGGTCGTCGTACTCGGTGTCCGGCACGGCGGCCAGACCACGGCGCACGTCGTCGACGGTGCGGCCGGATGCGGCGGCGAGTTGCTCGAGGGTGACGGGGTCGCCGTCCACGAGCAGCCGCAACAGCGGGACGAGCAGGCCTGCGTCCAGGCCGGTCTCCTCGGGTCGGGTGAGTCGGTCGGTCAGGTCGGTGCTGAGGTTCGACACGTGCGTTGGCTCCGTTCTTGTCGGGGTGAGAGTGCCCTCGGGTGCGGGGGTCAGGCGCAGCAGGACAGCTTCGAGACGTCGGCGCCGAAGGCCTTGGCGGCGATCCGGATGCCCTCGGTCATGGTCAGGTAGGGCGCCCACGCCTCGGCGACCTCGGTGAGGGTTTTGCCCAGGACGTGGACGCCGGCGGCGGCGAGCTCGCCTGCGTCCTTGGCGACCGCGGTCAGACCGAGGATCTCGCCGGTCTCGGCGTTGGCGACCAGCTTGATGAACCCGCGGGTGTCGCGGTTGACCAGCGCCCGCGGTACGTAGTCCAGCGGTAATACCCGGCAGTCGCAGCGGATCCCGGCCTCGAGGACCTGGGCCTCGGTCATCCCGACTGCCCCGATCGCGGGGCTGGTGAACGTCACCCTCGGCAGCCGGCTGTAGTCGACGGACCGGTCGGCGGCGCCGAATGCGTTCTCGGCGACCATCGTGCCGTGGTGGGCAGCGACGTAGACGAACTCGGGGTGTCCGGTCACATCGCCGGCGGCCCAGATCCGCGGGTTGGAGGACTGCAGTTGGTCGGTGACAACGATGTGGCCGGCCTCGCCGGTCTTCACCTCCACCGCGTCGAGGTTGAGGCCGTCGGTGACCGGACGCCGTCCGAGCGCGACCAGGACCTGGTCGGCGCGGAACTCCTGCACGCCCCCGGACACCTCGGCGGTCACGACGACCTGCCCCGTAGCCCCGTCGCGGGTGACCCGGCTCAGGACGGCGCGGCGGACCACCCGGATGCCCTCGTCAGCGAAGACCTCTTGCAGCGCCTTGGAGACCTCCGGCTCCTCCTTCGAGGCCAGCCGCGATCGCACCAACATGGTCACCTTGGAGCCCAGCCGGGCGAACAGTTGGGCCTGCTCCAGGGCCACGTAGCCGCCGCCGAGCACCAGGAGCGACTCCGGAACCTCGGTCAGCTCCATCGCCGTGGTCGAGGTCAGGTAGCCGACCTCCGCCAGGCCGGCGGTCGGCGGGGCCCAGGCCTGGGCGCCGGTGGCCACCAGGTAGTTCTCGGCCTCGATCACCTCGACTCTGCCCTCGGCTGCGGTGACCTGGAGGGCCGGTGCGTCCGGGGTGCCGGTGAAGCTCGCCTCACCTTGGCGGACCTGCCAGCCGTAGGCGTCAGCCACGTCGACGTACTTCTCGCTCCGCAGGGCCTCGACCAGACCTTCCTTGCCGCCGATCAGGCCCGGCATGTCGACCGCGGAGGCGGTGGTGGCGATGCCGGGGAACCGGGTGCTCGCGTCAGCGGCCACATGGCGGGCCTCGGCCGCGGCGATCAGCGCCTTGGACGGCACACAGCCGGTGTTCACGCAGGTGCCGCCGAACGTGCCACGCTCGACCATCACCACCGACTTGCCGAGCGTGGTCGCGCGGATGGCGGCGGCGAACGCCGCCCCACCCGACCCGATCACCGCCAGGTCATACCTCGAACCCATGCCAGTACCTCCCCGGTCCGTTGAGAAACTCCCTTGATGCGGCGATACTGGACCTTCCAGTACAGGGGAAGGTCAAGGGAGACCTGCGACACAGGAGGCGCGATGCGGATCGGGGAGATCGCCGACACGGCCGGCACCACCTCCAAAAC
>LULK01001525.1_pt1 | contig 11230 bp, 12 predicted proteins | sample 728181 | NCBI WGS metagenome assembly LULK01 (sample SAMN03860291, study PRJNA289734) | marine metagenome | biome: seawater column; feature: ocean; material: water; isolation source: Red Sea water column Station 169 - depth 10m | place: Saudi Arabia: Red Sea | collected 2011-10-15 | depth 10 m | reverse complement strand
CAGGTTATGAAGTATATTCCTGTTATATTCTCTGTGTTATTTGTAGTTATGCCAGCAGCTCTGGGTTTATATATGGTTGTTAATACTGGTATTCAACTTATTCAACAAGCTTATATGTACAAAAAAAGTGGCGCGTTGGCTGGCTAAACATGTCTGTTGTTTATGCTTTAGCTACCCCAGCTGTTAAGTCTGCTATTTGTATATTTAGGGTCTCTGGTAAAGGCTGCCACAATTATATATCTGAAATTTTTGGTTTGGATAATCCCCAGCCAAGAAGGTTTTTATTGTGTAATTTGAAAAACAATGAAACTTTTATAGATAGGGTTGGTTTGATCTTGTTTAAGGGTCCAGAGAGTTATACTGGTGAAGACTCGTTTGAGGTTTATGCCCATGGATCTCTTGGTGTTATGTCATTAATTGTTGACTTGTTTGATAGTAAGGGTTTTGATCAAGCAAGTCCTGGGGAGTTTACAAAAAGAGCTTTTATAAACGACAAAATTAACCTTAACGAGGCCGAGTCATTGTCTGATTTTGTTGAGAGCGCTTCGTCGCGAGAGGTTTTTCTCTCTGGAGCATCTTTGTTTGGCGATCTATCTAAAAAACTCTCAGATTTTTCTGAAAGGATAAACTCGTTAAGGGTTAGGGTTGAGGCTGAGATTGATTTTTCTGATGAAGGGCAAGATTTTATGGATGGCTCTTTATCTAATGATCTTTCTTTGCTTATTGAAGACTTTGGTTCTTTTGTTTCTCTTTGTATAAACAAAAGGGAGTATAGTAATAATAAAAATATTGTTTTGGTTGGCCCAACTAATTCTGGTAAATCATCTATCTTTAACCGTTTGCTTGGTTATGAAAGAGCAATAGTCACAGATGCTCACGGCACCACAAGAGATATGATTAGTTCTGAGGTCTTTTTTCAATCAAATAAGTTTTCTATCTTTGATTCTGCTGGAATAAGAGAAACAGAAGATGTTATCGAAAAAAAAGGTATTGAAACTTCTATAAAGAAAATTTCTGATGCGGATTTGGTTTTGGGTGTTTTTGAAAAAAAAGATGCGTCTCTTGTTTCAAGTTTTAAGAAAATGTGTGATAAGGGTTCTTTTTTTATCATACAAAACAAGATAGATATAAATTCGTCTGATACTTCTTTTTTTGATTGTTGTGTTTCTGCAAAAACCGGGGAAGGATTTAATTCTCTAAAAAATTTAGTAGTTAGTTTTTTTGAAAGAAATAAAAAAAACAATAAAAACTCTCAATATCTTATTAGAGATAGGCATGTAAAATTATTCAACCAAGTAACCAAGGATCTCGATATTGCATTAAAAGGGTTGAATGACTCTAAATCCTTGGAGTTGGTAGCTGAAGATTTAAAAAATGCCAGGTCAGGACTGGATGAGATTTTAGGCAAAAAATTTTCTGACTCTCTTTTAGGCGATATATTTAGCTCTTTTTGTATTGGTAAATAAACTGTAGATATCTTGTTGTCTATATTTTGCTTTTTAAATTGTTAACAGTTTGTTCAATGTTTTTAAGTGTTTATATAAATAGTTTTTTAAGTTAGTTATTAGTGGTCTTTTTGATTGATATTTAAGTAAAAACAAACCTTATTAACAAAAAAACATAGCCTAATAGAAATAACAGAAAGTATATAATATAGATATTATTATTTAATAAATTATGGATAAGTTTGACGTTATAGTTGTAGGAGGCGGTCATGCCGGGGCTGAAGCTGCATTCGCTGTAAGTCGCTCAGGTCTATCTTGTGCACTTATAACAATGGATCAAACCAAAATTGGTCAAATGTCATGCAACCCTGCAATAGGTGGATTAGGTAAATCTCATATTGTTAGAGAGATTGATGCAATGGGCGGTTTGATGGGAAGAGCTACAGATCTATCTGGAATCCAATACAGAACTTTAAATACTAGGAAGGGAGACGCAGTTCAAGCCCTGAGAGTTCAATGCGATAGAGATCTTTATAAAAAAGCAGTACAAAAAATTCTCAAAGAAACAAACGTTAAAATCATTCAAGACGAAGTTGTTGATTTTTTATTAACTAATAAGAAGGCACAAGGCGTAATTACTAAATCAAAAACCTACAAATCAAAAAAGATAATACTTACAACAGGAACATTTTTGAATGGGAAAATGTATACAGGAAATATTATCAAAACAGGAGGGCGTATTGGCGATGAGTCATCCATACCTCTATCAAAAAGATTATATTCCTTAAACTTACCAATGGGCAGATTAAAAACCGGAACCCCAGCAAGAATAAAACTCTCAAGCATAAACCTCCTGGATATGGAAGAGCAACCAGGTGAAAAACCAACCCCTTGGATGTCACTAGCATCACCACCAAAAAAACACCAAAAACAACTCTCTTGTTACATAACCAGAACTAATAAAAAAACACATGAAATAATAAATAAAAACATTCATTTATCAGCTATGTATTCCGGTGAAATTAAAGGCATAGGCCCAAGGTATTGCCCCTCAATAGAAGACAAGGTTAGAAAATTTCAAGACAAAAACAGCCACCAAATTTTTATCGAGCCAGAGGGAATTAACAAAGATTTAGTTTATCCAAACGGAATATCAACAAGCCTACCCAAAAAAGCACAACAAGAGTTTATTTTTTCTATAAAAGGCCTTGAGAGATCTATAATCACAGAATATGGCTATGCAGTAGAGTATGACTTTGTGGACCCCAGAACCTTAAAGCAAAACCTAGAGACAAAATATCTAGAAAACCTTTATCTGGCTGGCCAGATTAATGGAACAACTGGATACGAAGAAGCTGCAGCACAAGGATTAATGGCAGGAATAAATGCTAGCAACTCAATAAAAAAACTAAAAGATTTTGTTTTAGAGAGAAGCGAAGCTTACATTGGAGTATTAATTAATGATTTAATATCTCATGGTATAACCGAACCATACAGAATGTTTACTAGCAGGGCTGAGCACAGACTACTGCTTTCACAAAACAACGCAGAACAAAGACTGATCTTAAAAGCCAACGAAATTGGAATAGTTAAAAAAGAAAGAGTTGATGAATACTTGAGCGGCGAAAAAGAATATACAAAGTTTTATACAAACACAGAAATAAAGTATTCGGGCTATATAAAAAAACAGATTCGTGAGATCAACAAAACCAAAAAACAAAACAACAAACAAATACCATTAAACATAAAATATGGAGAAATACACGGATTATCAAACGAAGTGAAAGAGAAACTGACCAAAACACAACCACAAACAATTGGGGCCGCGTCTCAAATAGAGGGAGTTACACCGGCTGCAATAAACCTCATCCTTATTCACTTAAAAAAGAAAGAGCTTGTTTCACAAAATGTCTGATAACAAAACATTGTTTGAAAGACTTGATCAAAACACAAAGAATAAAATCAATAAATACGTCGATTTAGCAATTGAGTTTAATGCGACACACAATATATTTGCTAGAAACAACAAAGAAGAGGTTTTTAGAAAAGATATACTAGACTGCTTACCTGTTTTAGAGCACATCTATGAATATAAAAGTGTAATGGACCTGGGTTCTGGTGGGGGCTTCCCGGGGATGGTTATTGGAATATCAAAACCCAAGAACAAAATATACCTCGTCGAAAGCAGCAGAAAAAAAGCATATTTTTTAAAGAACACAATAAATACACTAGAGCTTAATAACATTGAAGTCATAAACAACACCCTAATACAAAAAAACAACCTCGGCTCTTTTGACTATATAACAACCAGGGCTTTTGCTAACATAAAAAAAACACTTAACATTACCAAAAACAATATTCATAAAAGATCAAAATACCTTCTTCTTAAAGGAAAAAAAGAAAAAATAGAAGACGAAATAGAAACAACAAACACAAAACAACTATCATATGAAACAATCAAGCTGGATGGAAAAAATGGAGAAAGAAACTTAGTAATAATAAAACCAAATGAATAAAATTATTGCAATAGCCAACCAAAAAGGCGGAGTAGGAAAAACAACAACAGCGGTTAATCTTGCCGCCTCCTTAGCTTCAACCAAAAGAAAAATACTTTTAATTGATCTAGATCCCCAAGGCAACGCCTCAACAGCTGCCGGAATAGAAGGAGCAAACAGAAAAACGCTTTGCGACCACTATTTTGACCAGGTTTCGCTTGAAGATTGCATACAGAGCTCCACAGATGATTATAAAATAATCCCAGGAGACGAGAGGCTAATAGCCTTAGAGGTGGCCATTAGAAATGACAACAACCAAGGTTTTCTAACAAAAAGTTTGGCTGATTTTGAAAACAAATTTGACTATACAATTATCGATACCCCACCAACCCTAAACCAATTAACAATAGAAGCTCTTTTTTGTGCTTCTGGAACACTTATACCACTTCAATGTGAGTACTATTCTCTTGAGGGGGTGGCCGGACTGATGAAAACCATTGAAACCCTTTCTAATAAAAACATGACTTCTAATAGGGTTTTAGGTATTGTAAGAACAATGGTTGACATGAGAAATAATCTTGCAAAAGAGGTGTCTGAAGAGCTTGAAAAGCATTTTTCAAACCTAGTCTTTAATACGCTTATCCCAAGAAACATAAAGCTTGCTGAGGCACCAAGCCATGGAATTTCTGGGATAAAATATATGCCAAATTCATATGGTGCAAAAGCATATCTTGCTCTTGCAGGCGAACTAATTAGAAGGGTTGAATATGTCTGATGATAATAAAATTTTAAACAAGGGCTTAGATGCACTTCTTGGTGAATCTCAAAACAACCAAAAAACAGTTAAGGAAATAAATTTAAACAAAATAAAACCAGGACGATTTCAACCAAGATCAAACTTTGATGATGTTAAACTCCAAGAACTTACCAACTCAATAAAAAACCAAGGAGTTTTATCTCCAATATTAGTCAGAGAATTAGGTCTTAATGAGTTCGAGGTTATAGCTGGCGAAAGAAGGCTTAGAGCTGCAAAAAGAGCTGGTTTAGAATCTATTCCATGTTTGGTTGACCAAAAACAAGATCAAGATGCCTTGGTATCTGCATTAATTGAAAACCTTCAAAGAGAAGACCTCAACCCCGTTGAAGAAGCCAGAGGCTTGGACAGGCTTAAAAGAGAATTTGGCCTTACACAAGATGAGGTTGCTAGCTCAACCGGGAAAGCAAGGAGCACGATTGCAAATTCATTAAGAATTTTATCCCTTCCAGCATCAGTGCTAGATATGCTTTCAGATGGATTGATAGAAAAAGGGCATGCCAAGCTACTTGCATCAATGGACTCAAAAGAAGCTGAAGATCTAGCAAAAAAAATTGTTAAAGAGAAGCTTTTTAAATGTTGAGCAAGAGATGTCTGAAAGCTTTGGACACAAAATAGAAATAGATACAAAAAATAAAAATGCTGGCAGGGTTTCAATTTTATATAAAACGCTTGATGAATTAGATTCGATAATTCAAAAACTCAAAAATAAATAATAAATTCCTTGTTTAAAAATTGATAAATTTTTATAATTCTCGCCAGAATAATAATTAATTTAACCCAGTAAATCTCAGCTTGAAAAACATCGATCTAAAACAAAAACTAACAGTTCTTCTAAACGCTGCAATTTTTATTACTGGGACAATTTCTAATGTATATTTTGCCTTTATCGCGCTGGGATATATATTAACAATGCTTTTGGTTTATTTATTGGGAAGCAGGATTAAGGATGCTTTTATAAACGTTGGATACATTTGGGTATCAAAATGGGCAGTTTTTATTGTTTTTCTGATGCTCTCAGGCATTTTCTTACCAGACGTTTTTTTGTATTCACTTGCAATGTTTTTAGTGTTTAACTTGTCTGTTAATCCCGCCAGCATAATGTCACACAGTGGAGCAAAGCACTAATGGCGTCTGAATTAACTACCGAATCATATATAAGCCACCACCTTACTAATTTAACATGTGGTAAAACTCCAGATGGCTGGACATGTGATCCCCATAAAGTTGATCAAATGGGGTTTTGGGCTTTTCATGTTGATTCATTGTTTTGGTCTATAGCGCTCGGAGCTCTTTTGATATTTGTTTTTAGAAAAGCTATCTCGAAAAACAGTGACTCTAACTCTGCTCCAAGCGGCATGCAAAACTTTGTTGAAATGGCTATTGAGTTTGTTGAAGACAACGTCCAATCCCTTTTTGGCTCTGTAAAAAATACACTAATTGCTCCGCTTGCTCTAACTGTGTTTGTATGGATATTACTCATGAATTTGATGGATTTAGTTCCAGTAGACTTTTTGCCAGTATTAGCCGGACATATTGCATACGGTGTTGCTGGTGATGGAGTTGAGTGGATTAAAAGCCCAGAGTCATTTTATTTTAAAGTCGTCCCCACAACAGATCCAAATATAACCTTAGGCATGGCTTTTGGAATATTTATATTAACAATTTACTACAGCATTACTGTAAAAGGATTGAAAGCATTTATTGCTGAGCTCACACTCCATCCTTTTGGAAAATATTTAATACCAGTTAACTTTGTTCTAGAAATGGTTAACTTTATAGCCAAGCCAATTTCCCTTGGCTTAAGGTTGTTTGGAAATTTATACGCAGGTGAAATGATATTTATCTTAATTGCATTAATGTTGTTTTTTAGTAGCATACCAATAGGCGTACTTGGATTTGGTTTGCATTTAGTTTGGGCGCTTTTTCACATTTTGATTGTGGCATTGCAAGCATTTATTTTTATGGCGCTTACCATTGCATATTTAGCGATGGCGCATGAAACCGAGGAACATTAGTCCTCTAAATATAGGAGAAAAAAATGGAATACAATATTTTAGCAGCTGGGTTAACCATGGGGCTTTCAGCAATCGGTGCTGGTATTGGTGTGGGTGTTTTGGGTAGTAAATTCCTAGAAGGAATTGCAAGACAACCTGAATTGGCACCATTTCTTCAAGGCAGATTTTTCTTAATGATGGGATTAACCGATGCGGTGCCCATGATTGGTGTTGGTCTTGGGATGTACATGTTGTTTGCAATATAAACGAAAGATTAAAATATGAATATAAACGCAACCTTACTTGCTCAAGCAGTCGTAATGATTGTATTTGTTGCTATATGCTGGAAGTATATCTATCCTCCAATTCTTTCTGTTATGAAAGAAAGAGAGAAAAGAATATCTGATGGTTTAGAGGCTGCAAAAAAAGCTGATGATTCTCTTGAGGAGGCCAAGCTTGCTTTTGACAAGGAGCTCGATCAAGCAAAAGCTGAAGCGGCTGAAATTCTAGAAAAAGCAAATGCCAGGGCATCGCAAATTGTTAGTGATGCGTCATCAAAAGCAGAGGCAGAAGCAGAAAAGATTTTGACTTCAGCTTCAACAACCATTGAAAATGAAAAAAACAAAGCAAAAGAGGAGCTTAGGGAGCAAATGTCAGAAATAATTATTGATACAACTCAAAAAATCCTTGGCGATGAAATCTCCAAAGAGAAACATGAAGAGATTTTAAAAAAAGCAGCAGAGGAGTTATAGGCAGTGATAGAACTAACTCCTTTAGCTAGACCATATGCAAAAGCGCTTTTTGAATCTGCTGTTGAATCTAAAAATATTGATGAGATGGCAGAAGAATTAAAAATTATGGCAGTAGCATCAAAAACAGAAGGGGTTATCAATACTATAGAAAATCCATCTCTTTCCAGACAAGATGTTGTATCTATTCTGGTTAATCTTTTTGAAGATTCCATTTCAGATAAATCTAAAAAACTATTAGAGATATTATCTGAAAACAAGCGCTTAAACCTTCTCGAGACAATATATCTTATTTATCAAGAGCTTTTAGAAGATCATAAAGATCAAAAGTCGGTTGAGGTCTTTGTCGCAACAGATGTTGGTGAAGAATCAAAGAACAATATTGAACAAAAATTAAAAAAAACTTATGGCAAAGATGCCAATATATATTTTTCAAAAGACCCAAATATGATGGGCGGCCTTTCAGTAAAAATAGGAGATGAAACACTTGATCTCTCTATAAGGGGTAAGGTTAAAAAACTAATTAATCAATTAAATTTTTAAGGTGAAAGTATGAGCCAATTAAATCCATCAGAAATTTCTAGCGTTTTAAAAGAAAAAATCGCTGGATTAGATCTTTCAGCAGAGAGAAAAAACGAAGGTATCGTTGTCAGTGTTTCTGACGGTATTGTAAGAATTCACGGCATGGGTGACGTCATGTATGGTGAGGTGATTGAATTTGAAAATGGTACTAAGGGCATGGCACTTAACCTTGAGCAGGACTCTGTTGGTGCAGTTGTACTAGGAGATTATTTGGAGATCATTGAGGGCCAAAAAGCAGTTTGTACAGGAAAGGTTTTGGAAGTTCCTGTGGGTGAAGAGCTCTTGGGAAGAGTTGTAAATACTCTTGGAACTCCTATAGATGGAAAGGGCGAGATAAAAGCTGAAAAATCATTGCCTGTTGAGGTTGTTGCTCCAGGTGTTATTGCAAGACAATCGGTTGATCAACCAGTTCAAATCGGTTTAAAAGCGGTCGATGCAATGGTTCCAATTGGAAGGGGTCAAAGAGAATTGATAATTGGTGACAGACAAACTGGAAAAACAGCTGTAGCTGTTGACGCGATAATCAATCAGAAAGGAACTGGAATAAAATGTATCTATGTTGCTATTGGTCAAAAACAATCCACGGTTGCAAACGTTGTTAGAAAACTTGAAGAATATGGCGCAATGGAACACACCATTGTTGTCTCAGCAACAGCTGCTGATCCTGCTCCTATGCAATACTTGTCAGCCTATGCTGGTTGCACAATGGGTGAATATTTTAGAGATAAGGGTGAAGACGCTTTAATTGTATACGATGATCTTTCCAAACAAGCGGTTGCATACAGACAAGTGTCTTTATTGCTGAAGAGGCCTCCTGGTAGGGAAGCTTATCCTGGTGATGTTTTTTACCTTCACTCAAGGTTGTTAGAAAGAGCTGCAAGAGTTAACGCTGAATATGTTGAACAGGTTACCGGTGGCAAAGTAAAAGGTAAAACCGGTTCCTTAACAGCATTACCAATTATTGAGACTTTGGCTGGTGATGTTTCTGCATTCGTTCCAACAAACGTTATATCTATTACCGATGGACAAATATATTTAGAAACAGAACTATTTAATTCTGGCGTCAGGCCAGCTATCAATCCAGGCCTTTCAGTTTCAAGGGTTGGAGGCTCAGCCCAGACAAAAATTATGAAGAAATTAGCAGGTGGAGTAAGAACAGCGTTAGCTCAATATCGTGAATTGGCTGCGTTCTCTCAGTTTGCATCAGATCTTGATGATGCAACGAAGCAACAACTTGCAAACGGTAAAGCTTTTACTGAATTGCTTAAGCAAAAGCAATATGCGCCGATGAGTGTTGCCCAACAAGCACTCAGCCTATTTGCTGCAGACAGAGGTTATATGGCAGATGTTGAAGTTGAAAAAATCTTAGCTTTTGAAGAAGCCCTTCATGGCTACCTCACTTCAGAAAAAGGAGAACTAGAAGATCAGATTAATTCCACAGGAGATTGGAATGATGATATTGAAGCTCAATTTGTTGAGTTAGTAGAAGACTTTAAGAAAACCCAAACTTTTTAATTAATTATGGCTAATACCAAAGAAGTAAGAAAACAGATTGCAAGTATTAAAAGTACTCAAAAAATTACTTCTGCTATGGAGATGGTTGCAGCAAGCAAAATGAAGAAAACTCAAGACACTATGCTTGAGGGCAGACCATACTCATTAAAAATTAAGGATGTCATAGCTCATGTTGCATTAGCAAATTCTGAATATCCTCATCCATTTTATGAAGAAAGAACTCCAAAAAAAGCATGCTTTATAGTTGTGTCATCCGACAAAGGGCTTTGTGGAGGATTAAATATCAATTTATTTAAGCAAGTTATAGCAAAATCTGCTGAGTTGAATGAGAAAGAAATAGATTCATGTTTTGCTTTGATTGGCTCAAAGGCTTCTGCATTTTTTAAAAGCGTTGGTGGAAATGTTATCGCTGTTGCAGAAAAGCTTGGTGATAAACCAAATCCTGATGATTTAATTGGCTTGACAAAAGTTGTATTGGATATGCATAAGAATGGCGATATTGATCAAGCATATCTTTGTTCTAACACTTTTGTGAATACTATGACACAACAACCAAATGTTGATCAGTTAATACCATTGGCGCCTGAAGAGCAAACAGAGTCCAACCCAACTCAATGGGATTATATATATGAACCAGAGGCAAAAGAATTATTGGATGGATTGCTTACAAGATATATTGAATCATTAGTTTATCAGGCTGTAATAGAGAACAATGCGTGCGAACAAGCAGCCAAGATGATAGCGATGAAAAATGCTACAGATAATGCTGGCGATCTTATTAAAGAATTAGAACTTTTATACAACAACGTTAGACAAGCGGCGATTACTCAAGAGCTCTCTGAGATAGTCGGTGGAGCATCAGCAGTTTAAGGAGAAAAATATGAGCAGCGGAATAGTTACACAAATTATAGGAGCGGTTATCGATGTCGAATTCGACAAAGATAACATTCCAAAAGTATATGAAGCCCTTATGGTTGATGAAAGCGGAACAACACTAGAGGTACAACAACAGCTTGGTGATGGTGTTGTAAGAACTATTGCAATGGGAGCAACAGAAGGTCTAAAAAGAGGCTTGTCTGCATCAAGAACTAACGCACCTATTTCTGTACCTGTTGGACCAGAAACTCTTGGAAGAATTGTTGATGTTCTTGGAAACCCCATTGATGAAAAAGGGCCAATTGGTGAAAAATCGAAAATGCCTATTCATAGAAAACCTCCTACTTATACCGATCAATCAGCATCAAGTGAAGTTTTGGAAACTGGTATAAAAGTTATTGACCTAATGTGTCCTTTCGCAAAAGGAGGAAAAATTGGATTATTTGGCGGAGCAGGTGTTGGTAAGACGGTAAATATGATGGAGCTTATCAATAATATTGCTTTACAGCACTCCGGTCTTTCAGTATTCGCAGGTGTTGGAGAGAGAACAAGAGAAGGTAACGATTTCTATTACGAAATGCAGGAATCAGGAGTTGTAAATATTGATAATCTAGGCGAATCAAAAGTTGCGATGGTTTACGGACAAATGAATGAGCCACCAGGAAATAGATTGAGAGTTGCTTTAACCGGATTAACTATGGCTGAAAGCTTTAGAGATGAAGGTAAAGATGTTTTATTATTTATTGACAATATTTAT
>LULK01000728.1_pt1 | contig 11230 bp, 12 predicted proteins | sample 728181 | NCBI WGS metagenome assembly LULK01 (sample SAMN03860291, study PRJNA289734) | marine metagenome | biome: seawater column; feature: ocean; material: water; isolation source: Red Sea water column Station 169 - depth 10m | place: Saudi Arabia: Red Sea | collected 2011-10-15 | depth 10 m | reverse complement strand
TGATTTAGTTGTATTTGGAGGAAAAGAGTATGGAACTGGTTCCTCAAGAGATTGGGCAGCAAAAGGCACAAAGCTACTCGGTATTAAAGCTGTTATAGCGGAAAGTTTTGAGAGAATTCATAGATCAAACCTTATTGGAATGGGAGTTTTACCCTTACAATTTATTGACAATATAAATAGACAGAATCTAAAATTGATAGGCTCAGAACTAATTTCAGTATTAGGCCTTGAAAAAGGTATAAACCCAGCTGATCACTTGGAAATAGAAGTTAAATACTCTACAGGTGATATCAAAAAAATAAAAATGTTGTGCAGAATAGATACTAAAAATGAGTTAGAATACTACAAGAATGGTGGTATTTTACAATACGTTCTGAGGAATATGCTAAATGGATGAAGAAATAGACATTATTAATAGAAACACAAGAATTGAAAAATTAAAAAATTTTTTAATCTCAAAAAGAAAACAAATTGTTTCTTTTTTAATATTTATAGTTTTTATATTAATCAGTTTTTTTGGTTATCAAGAATTTAACAAAAGAAATAAAGAAAAATTAGCCAATAAGTTTAACATGTTAGTTACAGATTTTGATAATGGTCAAAAAAATATAAATAATGAATTAGTTGAAATAATAAATGAAAAAGACAAGACTTATTCTCCATTAGCTTTCTTTTTTTTATTAGACAATGATTTAATATCATCAAATGATGAAATTAATACATATTTTGATCTACTCATTAATGAAATACCCCTTGATAATGAAATAAAGAACTTAACTATTTATAAAAAAGGATTATTTAATTCAGATTTTGTTCAAGAGAATGAGCTATTAAGTATTTTAAATCCAATTATTAAATCAGAGAGTATGTGGAAACCCCAAGCTTTATATCTAATGGCAGAGTATTACTTATCTAAAAACCAAAAGCAGAAATCTAAAGAATTTTTTAATCAAATAGTAGATATGGAAAACATTAGTCCAAAAATAAAATTAGAAGTCCAAAAAAGATTGCGTTCAGATTTCAGTGAATAAAGCTATAAAATTTATAATTATTTTAATATTTTTGACAAATTGTACGGCTTCCAAAAAAAATAATGCACAAAATGAAAATTTATTAGATATTTTTAAAAAAAAAGAGCCAATTAAAGAGGAGCTTAATCAGGAATTAAAAATCAAATATTTAAATAATTTTAAATCGAAACCTTTTTTAAAAAATAATAGCAACAATAACGGTAATATTGATTTTGAAGCAAGTTTTAAGACAATTTTGAAATACAAATTTAAAAAAATACATGAATTTAACTCAAATCAACCAGAATTATTTTTTACTGAAAATGAAGAAATAATTTTTTTTAATGGAAAAGGTACAATCTTTAAATTCAGTGATGATCTAAAAAAAATTTGGGAGGTTAATAACTATAATAAAAAAGAAAAGAAACAAAATCCAATTTTATATTTTGCTCAAGTTAATAATAATTTGATTGTTAACGATAATTTATCAAAAATGTATTCAATTAATTTATCAAATGGAAAAGTTAATTGGTCAAAATATAGCTCGTCGTCTTTTAATTCTGATATAAAAGTTTATAAAGATAGATTTTTAACTTTAGATTTTGATAATGTAATTAGGGCAATTTCATACAAAGATGGTAAAGAATTATGGAATTTTAAAACAGAAAATTCTTTTATTAAATCTCAAAAAAAACTTTCGATTATTTTAAAAGACGAAATTGTATTTTTTATTAATAATTTAGGCGACGTTACAGCTCTTGATGTAAATAATGGCAGTTTAGTTTGGCAAACACCTACACAAAGCAATTTAATATACCAGGATTCTTTCAGTCTAGAAAATTCTGATTTAGTTTTTGAAAATAACAATATTTATTTTTCTAATAATAAAAATGAATTCTTTTCAATTGATGCAAGAAATGGATTAATAAGGTGGATACAGTCAGTTAATTCAAGTCTAAGACCTACAATAATTGATAGTTTAATTTTTACGATTTCTAATGAAGGATACCTTTTTGTAATTGATGATCGTACTGGTAATATTTTAAGAATTACTGATATTTTTAAAAATATTAAAAATAAAGAGAATTTAGAGCCAACAGGTTTTATTCATTGTAAATATAAAATTTATGTATCATTAGATAATGGACAATTAATTATAGTAAATTCATCAACAGGAATTCAAGAAAAGATAACTAAGTTTCACGGATCAAAAATATCAAGACCTTTTATATTTAAAAACAGTATGTATTTAATAAAAGATAATGGAATAATAAAAATAAATTAATGTTTTTAAAAATTCTAGAAAAATTAGGCAGAAAAAAAGTAGTGCTAGATAGAGGACCATCTCACCCAGAGTACCATAAGGCAAAACCATGGATGAACAGGTATTATTTGTTATTTCGTCATAGACCTAAATGGTTTCCATTTAATATTTTAATACATGAAATGTTAGACGATGATCATGGAGATGGTGTTCATAATCATTTATTTCCATTCATTACAATAATATTAAAAGATGGTTACTGGGAAACTTTAAAAACAGGTAAAGTTTGGAGAGCACCAGGTTATATAGGATTTAGATCTGCAAATAATTTTCATAGAGTAGATTTGAAACCAGGTACTAGACCTTTAACTATTTTTATAGCAGGTCCATATGGTCTAAGAAAAGGAGCAAGGTCAGAGTATGGAATAGACTTTAAAACTAAAAAATGAATTTAATTAATTTGTTCATTAAATTTTGTGAACATAAAGAATATGAAATTAATGAAAATCAAATTAGTATAGTCAAAAAATTAAGTGAATTTTATAATCTGAGCTTCAAACAATCTTTTATTAAAAAAATATTTGTAAATAAAAATAATAAATTAGGTTTTTATTTAGTTGGAGATGTTGGTGTGGGCAAAACTATGATTTTAAATTTTTTTTTTAATTTTTTAAAAGAAAAAAAAATAAGATTACATTTCAACGAGTTTATGATAAAATTTCATGAATATGTGCATAAAAACAAAGAAAGTGGAAAAGATAATGGTTTAGAAAAATTTGTAAAAGATTTGTCAAAAAAAACAAAATTAATTTATTTTGATGAATTTCAAGTTACCAATATCGTAGATGCAATGATATTAGGTAAATTATTTGAAAAGATATTTGAAAATAAATTAAGAGTAATTTTTTCCTCAAATACAAATGTGAAAGATTTGTATAAAAATGGACTTCAAAGAGACCAATTTTTACCATTTATAAAAATTTTAGAGAGTAATTGTTCAGAAATAGAACTTAATATTGATGAAGATTATAGAGCTAAAAATAAAGTAACATTAGATAGATTTTTATCTCCCATAGATCAATCATCAAATTTTAGATTTAATAAGTTTTTTAGAAAAATGACAAAGGGTAAAAATAAAACATCTAAAATATTAAATATTAAAGGTCGCAAACTAACAATTGATAACTATTATGACAGAGTTATTAAATTCACTTTTGATGAAATATTTAACAAAAACTTAGGATCCGAAGATTATATTGAGATCGGAAAAGAAAGTGATTTAATTTTTATTGAAAATTTACCAAATTTTAATGAGGGTAACTCTAATCAACAACAAAGATTTATAACTTTTATAGATATAATTTATGAAAAAAAAATACCATTAATGATTAAATCTGAAGTAGATTTAAACTCACTTTGTTCAGCAAGCAGTCTGAAAGTACCATTCAAAAGAACTGTAAGTCGATTGCACGAAATGACAACGCAAAAGCTAAATTAACTCATGATACAAGATTTTCATAACCTAAAAATTAATACAAATGGACAAAAACTTTATGAATTTACAGATAAAACAATAGAGTGGGTAAAAAAAAATAATTTTAAAAATGGGATTTTGAATTTGTCAATTCAACATACAAGTGCATCTATAATCGTTCAAGAAAATGCAGATCCAGATGTCCAAACTGATTTAATAAATTATTTTAATAAGTTGGTACCTATGGACAATTCGTTATATATTCATACTACAGAGGGTAAAGATGATATGCCTGCTCATATAAAATCAGCTTTAACTAATAATCAAATTTCTTTCAGCATTAGAAAAAATGAAATTCTATTAGGGACTTGGCAAGGTATTTACCTATTTGAGCATAGATTAGATCCAACTACACGAACCGTAATACATCATTTTATAGGGGATTAGTTTTTTTTCTTAATAGATTGGAAAGCACTCAAAGCATCATTCCTAGCTTTTTCATGGATAACAATTGGCATTGGATAATCGGAACCAATAATGGTCTTTATTGCTTCTTGATATTTTTTTTCCATTTCCCAAGGTTTATGAATAAATTTTGTAGGCACTTTATTTAATTCAGGAACCCATTTTTTCACATACTCTCCTTGTTTATCGAATTTTTCCCCCTGTAAAATAGGGTTAAAAATTCTAAAATATGGAGCTGCGTCAGCACCACATCCTGCTACCCATTGCCATTGAGCAATATTATTTGCTTCATTAAAATCAAGTAGACAATTTCTGAAATATTTTTCTCCTTCTTTCCAATTAATTCTTAAATGTTTAACTAAAAAGGAGCCAACAACCATTCTAATTCGATTATGCATCCAACCAGTTTCATATAACTCTCTCATTCCAGCATCAACAATTGGATAGCCCGTCATTCCTTTTTTCCATGCATTTAAAAATTTAGCATTATTAACCCACGGGAAATTATCAAATTCTTTTCTTAAATTTCCCTTCAGCATTTCTGGAAAGTAATTAATAAGACTATGTGAAAACTCTCTCCAACCAATTTCATTAGTATATTTTTTTACACTTATATTTTTAGAATTTAATTTTTTACATTTTTCCCAGATGTCACCAACATTAATCTGTCCATTCCTAATATATGGGGAAAGTTTTGATGTTCCATCAATAGATGGAAAGTCACGATCTACACCATAATTTAATACGTTTTTATTTATAAAGTTATTTAGATATTCATGAGCTTTTTTTTCTGAAGGTATCCAGTATTTCTCAAACTTCTTATACCATTTTGACTTAGGTAAAATCTCTTCAGATTTTATTTGTTTTTTAAATAGCACTTCTATCTTTTTACATTTTTTGACTTTGTTTAATTTATCTGGAATTCTCTCTAAGTAATATTGCTCTGCATTTCTCCAAAAAGGACTATAAACTTTAAAAGGTGTTCCGTCATTTTTCGTAATTTTATTATATTCATTTAGCACATTCCCTTTAAAAAATTTAAAATCAATTTTTTTATTATTTAAATCTTTTCCAATTTTTTTATCTTTATCCAGTTCAGCAGGTTCATAAACTTTATTCCAATAAATAGAAATTTTATTATTAGATTTTAATTTAGAAAAAAAATTAATTTCTTCATCTTTAATTATTTCTAATCCAATATTGAATTTTTTTAAATCAGATCTAAAATTTTCCAAAGATTTACTTAGCCACCATTTTTGTGCCTCTCTTTTATTATCAAAAATATTATTATTAAAAATAAAAACTGCAGTTACAAGGTCATGATTATTTGTAGCATAAGTTAATGCATCATTATTGTTAATGCGAAAATCATCTCTTATCCAAACAAGAGCTTTATCAGACATTTGACAACTTTTCTGATCCTTTGGACAGAAGTTCGTTATATAATTTTATGTCTGTATCACCTTCACATCCAATCAATAAAACATTTGCATTCATATCTAATTCAAGATCTTTCTTAATTTGCTCGTTATTGCAACTTACGTTTAGACTTATTACAGCAGGCGCTGAACATTCGCCTGCAATAATTCTGTCATCTCCAAAGTATCCTTTAGCCAACATTGCAACTGATAACGGAATGTCATCATCAGGAATACTTAGACAATTATTTACTGAATTCCTAAGAATTTGCCATGGGACCAATGATACATCTCCACAAGACATTCCACCCATGATACTTTCTTTTTCAATTTCGACTTTGGTGAGTTCACCAGCATCGATGCTTTTTAAAACACAATCTGCATTTTCTGGCTCAATAACAATAATTTTTGGAATTCTTTTAAAATATCTAGCAACACCTGCTATTACCCCAGATGCCATACCTCCAACACCTGCCTGTAAAAAAATGTGTGTAATATATTGATCAGTTTGTTTTGATATTTCCTCAATCATCACAGAATATCCAGCCATTGTTAGTTTTGGAACTGTAAGATAATTTTCCCAAGCCACATCTTGTACAATTTCCCAGCCATTTTTTTTAGATTGTTTAATGCACTCATTTAGAGAGTTTTCATAGTTTCCTTTAACTTGGACGACATCAGCACCAAGTTTTCTCATCTCATCAGCACGTGTATCGCTAACAAATTCACTAATGAAGATTTTACAAGAAATTCCCAATCTATTTGCTCCCCATGCAACAGATTTGCCATGATTTCCTGCGGTTGCGGTTGCTACGACTACATTTTTCTTACCAGCAGAGACTTGCTCTACAGCATAAGCGCCACCAAGAGCTTTAAAAGATTTGAGACCAAACCTTTTTGACTCATCCTTGTAAAAAATATTTTTAAGTCCAAGATTTTTTGAGAGCTTATCTAAATTAAGGAGAGGGGTAGGTTTATAAGTTTCCCAATTAGAAATTGTATTGTATGCTTTATCTATTGCACTTTTATCTAATACATTTAATATTTTCTCTCTACTAAATGAATAATTATTATTTTTGATAAAAGATGAAAATTTTTTAATATGACTATAGTCAATAGGCATATTTTAACAATCTAAAGTATTCGATCTTTCCCACTTTGTAATAGGCTTGAGTTTATTAAAATTTTCTTTTGATTTGAAACTTTCAATTTCAGACTTTTTAAGTTTCATATAACTATTTAAAACATCTTTGCCAAAAGCATTTTTTAATACTGAATTTGAATTTAACATATCAAGCGAGTCTTCTAGAGTATTTGGTAATTTTTTTAAATTTGGATATTTTTCATGATCTGTATACATATTACAAAACAATGGTTTGCCTGGATTTATTTTTTTTCTGATACCGTTTATACCTGCTGCTAGAATTCCAGCCTGTACCAAATATGGATTAGCTGATCCATCCATAAGTCTCAATTCAAACCTTCCAGGGTCAGGAACTCTTATCATGTGTGTTCGGTTATTTCCCGTGTAAGAGATGCTACTTGGAGACCAAGTTGCTCCTGATTTAGTAGGAGGTGCGTTTATCCTCCTATAACTATTTAGCGTAGGATTAAAAAATGCAGATAAAGATCCTGCGTTTTTAATTATACCACCTAAAAAATTGTAAGCTAGACTGCTAAGTCCGAGTTTATCATTTTTATCCAAAAATTTATTTTTTCTTTTATCCCAAAGAGAAACATGAGTATGACACCCGTTACCAGTTAGATTTTCAAAAGGCTTGGGCATAAACGTAGCTCTAAGTCCATGTTTTTCAGCAATCGTTTTAACCATAAATTTAAAAAAAGTATGTCTATCTGCTGTAGTTAGGCAGTCTGAGTAATCCCAATTCATTTCAAACTGACCATTAGCATCTTCATGGTCATTTTGATAAGGATTCCATCCCATTTCGATCATGCAGTCGCATATCTCCTTAATTAATTCATATCTTCTCATTAGCGAAGATTGATCGTAACATGGTTTAGATTGAGTATCTTTTGTATCTGCAATTGTGCTACCGTCAGAGGAGATTAAAAAATACTCACATTCCACACCAGATTTCATAATTAAACCTTCATTTTGAAGTGATTTTATTTGTTTTTTTAGCATTATTCTCGGAGATGCATCTACTGGTTTGCCATCCATCCATAAATCAGACGCTAACCATCCTACTTCTTTATTCCAAGGTAGTTGAATTAAACTATTTGGATCTGGAATTGCAAACATATCAGAATCCGCTGGAGACATGTCAAGCCAAGCAGCAAAACCTGCAAACCCAGCCCCATTTGTTTGCATCTCTTTTATAGCTCTAGTCGGTACTAATTTTGATCTTAAAACTCCAAACAAATCAACAAAACTTATTAGAAAGTATTTTATTTTTTTTGCTTTTGCAATTTTATATAAGTTTTTTGACACCTAAAGTTCTTATCATATTTTTTATAAAAATGATAAAAAGAAATCTTTGTAGTAAACAATATTGCCAAAAATAATTATCAAGATAGCTATAACAAGTCCATACTTTGCTTTTGGCCAAGCTAATCTTGCCATTTTACTCGGTGTTTTATTTATGTGATTTTTATTTTGCTCTTCCATGATTATTCGAGGGCGCATTTATTAAAATGCGCCCTCAATATTATATTTTTATCCGTCAGTCATATTGCTTTTCCATGCATTGGAACTCGGCTTCCTTCTTGCAAGCTCAGAAAGTTTATCACTTTCTTGTTTAGCGCTCACAACTGTCCAACCAATCCAAATAACAGCAAGTATAAGAACTAATATACCTTCTGATCCAACTCCTGGATAAACTGCGCCTGCAACTTCTTCAGCAGGTTTATTTAGATGATCTATCCAATTTGATACTGTAGCCATATTACCCTCCTTTAACTACTCGAAGAAGCAACAGCTTTTTCATCTTCTTTTGCCTCCTCCATTATTTGGTAGTCTAAACCGGCCAACTCAACCTCCCTAGGGATTCTAAGTTTGCCCATTCCATTTAACACTTTAGCAATTATGTAACCTGGTATCATACCCAGAACAAAGAACATGATTATTGCACCAATAAACATTCCTAAAGGATTTATCGCAGCATAGTTGCTTCCATCCCACATTGCACCTACGCTATATCCTGAAGAAGGGTATCCATTTAGTACAAACCCACATATTACAAGTCCAGCAAATCCAGCATAACCATGTACAGCTACTGCACCAACAGCATCATCGATCTTGAACCTTCGTTCAACCCAGTAATGCAATTTGTAAGCAATAACAACACCTATCATTCCAATAATTAATGATTGAATTGGATGATATAAGTCGTTTCCTGCAGAAGCACATATTATTCCAGCAAGTCCACTTGAGTAAGTCCAGAAAGGATCACCTTTAGATATTACGTATCCTGCTAACAATCCTCCAGAAAGTGACATTAAGAAATTCATTGTAATACCACTAAGTGTTGTAGGAGTTACATATATGTTTGTTGCCGTAAAGTAAGTTACACCTTCCATGCCATACTCTGGTCCTAAGTCATAAATTGGAATATTACATGCTGCGTAAAAACCCCAGAAACCTGTATAAATTAAGAATAATCCAACAGTTACCAACCAAGGATTTCTTGGTCCGATATTTCTAGGTTCTCCGCTTGATGAAAATTTTCCAATTCTTGGACCCAATACTGCTAAAACACCTAATGCAAATCCACCTGCTACGGCGTGAATTACTCCAGATGCATAAGCATCATGATATCCAAGCAACTTTAACATCCATCCGTCAAAGTGCCATCCCCATGCAGCATCTATACTCCAGAATACAGATCCAATTGCAATTGCAAGAATTCCAAAAGCAAAAGTTGTAATTCTTTCAATTACAGCACCTGATACTATTGAAGCAGCCGTCCAAGAGAATAACAAAAATGCAGCCCAAAATACTCCGCTTATATGATCACCTAAATTAATAGCCATAAGTTCACTATTTGGAAAATACCCTTTAGCACTAAAAGCTGAGTCATCCGTAATCAGAGCTGTACTCTCAGTCATTATTGATGGTGCAAGACCTGGTCCAGTTGGAAATGCCCAATAAATCCACCAACCAAATAAAAACCAAGTAACTGTTACCAACGGTATCAGCATTGTGTTTTTCATAAGTACTACTGTTATCCAATAGTAAAATTCTGTGAATATGGTTGTCAATGCACCTAGTTCGTCAGTCATTTAACCTCCAATTGTTTAAACAAATTAAATAAATATTAATAAATGGCACAACATGATCAATCTTAAATTATATATGATAAATGTTGTTTATTTTACAGAGAACAACCTCTGGTATATATAAATTATCAGTGATTCTAGAATTTTCTGTAAGCTTTTTTAAGATCTACTAGTGGATGATTTGGAGACATTTGGAATTTTACTAATAATTCTCTAGCAATCATATCCCTATCTTGTTGATTATTTGGAAGTTTAATCTTCTTTGGAATTGTAACCCACCCATTAGCATTTCTGTCAAAAACTGCAGGTCTATCTTCTTCATATCCCATGTGAACATCTTCTAACCAATTTAAATCATCCCATCCCATTGCTTCTATGTATTTTTTTAAGAATGGTGTAATTCTTGAATAGTCTGGAAGCAGGTTAACATCATAACGATAGCCAATAGTTTGACCTATCATTTTTTCTCTAGCAGTCTCTTTTTTCTTACCTAATTGACCTTTAGTTTCTTTTTTTGCTTTTTTGTTTTTCTTTTTAGTCATAATTAAATTTTATGAAAATCATCAACTCCTACAGTATGATTTGTTCCCGAAAGCGGCACTTTTGCTAAAGCAGAAGCTTCCATTGTTAAAGCGGCTAAATCTTCAGGTTCTAGTGAGTGAATATTAGTTTTACCACACGCTCTTGCTAATAATTGAGCTTCTAAAGTCATTGTATGTAGGTAATTATACACTCTTAGAGCAGCATCATCAGGATTTAATCTTTTTCTAAGTTTAGGGTCTTGCGTAGCAACACCAACTGGACAACGACCTGTGTGACAGTGATAACAATGGCCTGCAGGAACTCCCATCTCTTTCTCAAAATTAGACTCAGGAATTTCTTTATTACAATTCAAAGCTATCATTGCTCCAGTTCCAATTGCGATCGCATCAGCACCTAAAGCTAAGGCTTTAGCCATGTCAGCACCATCTCTTACACCACCTGCATATATCAATGTTACTTTTCCAGTTTTGCCAACATCATCAATTGCTCTTCTTGCTTCTCTAATAGCAGCTATCCCTGGAATTCCTGTATTAGCTGCAGCTATGTGTGGGCCTGCACCAGTTGATCCTTCCATACCATCTAAATAAATTGAGTCAGGATCACACTTTGCTGCCATACGCACATCATCATAAACTTTTGCAGCACCAAGCTTTAATTGAATTGGAACTTTATTTTTTGTTAGTTCTCTTAGTTCTTGAACTTTTAATGCTAAATCATCAGGACCTAACCAATCAGGGTGTCTAGCTGGAGATCTTTGATCAATACCAGCAGGCAATGATCTCATTTCTGCTACTTGGTCAGTAACTTTTTGACCCAT
>LULK01000601.1_pt1 | contig 11254 bp, 12 predicted proteins | sample 728181 | NCBI WGS metagenome assembly LULK01 (sample SAMN03860291, study PRJNA289734) | marine metagenome | biome: seawater column; feature: ocean; material: water; isolation source: Red Sea water column Station 169 - depth 10m | place: Saudi Arabia: Red Sea | collected 2011-10-15 | depth 10 m | reverse complement strand
TTAAAGCAATAGTGTATTGATGACAAATATTTTCTATCTCTTGTGCAAGTTCAAATGCATCTTCTAAATCCTTACCAAAAGCAACCTGGCCGTGATTAGACATTAAACAAGCAGATCTATTTTCTAAAGCTTTGATTACATTTTTAGATAACTCTTCAGTTCCAAAAGTCGCGTATTCAGCACATTTAATGTCTTCTCCTCCCGCAAGAGCAATCATGTAATGAAATGGTGGAATAGTTTTTCCATGTGAAGATACAGCTGTTGCGTGTGGAGAGTGAGCATGAACAATAGCCTGTGCTTCTTTTTTATTTAAATAAATATCTCGATGAAATCTCCATTCTGATGATGGTTTATTGGTTGAGTCGTTTTTTTCTTCTTCTTCATTCAACCCCATAAAAACAATATCTTCAGGTTTTAGTGTTTCATATTTTTTTCCTGATGGAGTAATTAAGTATCCTTCTATATCATCCTCTATTCCTCTCAATGATATATTTCCGGATCTTAGTGGTGAAAGATTTGTTGAATTTAATTTTAAAGAGTATTCAATAATCTGATTTCTTTGATCTAAATTCTTCATTTAAATAGTTCTTTAAGTCCTTTTTCCGATGCTTCACATACACCTTTTTCGGTAATTAATCCTGTAACATATTTCGCCGGAGTTACATCAAAAGCTAAATTCATAGCTTTACTTTTTTTTGGATAAATTTGTATTTTCTTTAAATCTCCTTTTTCATCTAAACCTTCAACGTGAGATAATTCTTCTGAATTTCTCTCCTCAATTGGAATATCTTTATGGTTTTTTATATTCCAATCAATTGTTGAACTTGGTAGTGCAACATAAAAAGGAATTTTATTATCATGGGCAGCCAATGCTTTAAGATAAGTTCCAACTTTATTACAAACATCTCCATTGGCTAGAGTTCTGTCTGTTCCAACAATGCACATATCAACCTCACCTCTTTGCATTAATATACCGCCTGTATTATCTGCAATGATTGTGTTATTAACTCCTTCTTCATTTAATTCATATGAAGTGAGATTTGCACCTTGATTTCTTGGCCTAGTTTCATCTGCCCACACATGAACAGGAATTCCTTTTTTGTGCGCATGATAAATTGGAGAAGTTGCAGTCCCCCAATTTATTGTTGCTAGCCAACCTGCATTACAATGAGTTAATATATTAACTGTATGCTTTTTTTTGTTATAGATTTCCTCAATAATTTTTAGTCCATTTAATCCGATATTTTCACAAAATTTTACATCCTCTTCACATATATCTTTTGCTTCATTCAAGGCTATTTCTAAAATTTTATCGCTATTAACCCCTGATAATTTATTAATCATTCTATCAACGGCCCATTTTAAATTTATTGCCGTTGGTCTTGAGCTAATTAAATCTTCTGCAGATTTTTTTAAAAATGATTGATCATTTTTTTCAATAATAGCTAAAACCATTCCATAAGCGGCTGTAGCTCCTATTAAAGGTGCGCCTCTTACTTCCATTACCTTTATCGCATTAATTGAGTCCTTAACTGTTTTAAGGTCTTTAATAATAAATTGATGTGGAAGTTTTGTTTGATCAATAATTTTTACAACATTATTTTCAAACCATATAGTCCGATATTCTTTTCCTTGAATTCTCATTTATTTAAAACTCTACCAGCAACAGTTTTAAGTTTTTCTATTGTCTTTTTTGTTCTTTTTTCAGGTGCTGTTATTATTGCTACATCCAAACAATTATTAGTTGGATCATTAAGATCAATGTGATCTTCGAAATTTTCTATTAAATTTTTAATCATATTTTTTGCTTTAGCAGCATTACCTAATAAAACTTTTACAACTTGTTGAACATCAACATTTTCATGATCTGGATGCCAACAATCATAGTCTGTGACCATGGATACAGATGCATATCTTATCTCTGCCTCTCGAGCTAATTTTGCCTCTGGCATATTAGTCATTCCAATTACATCTGCTTTCCAAGATCTATATAAATTTGACTCTGCTAATGTTGAAAATTGAGGTCCCTCCATAACAACATATGTTCCATTTCTTTGATATTCAATTTTCTCTTTTTTTATTGCTTCTTCACATGCGTTCATCAAACCATTAGATGTTGGATGAGCCATAGAGACATGAGCAACGATTTCATCATCAAAAAATGTTTTCTCTCTTGCAAATGTCCTATCAATAAACTGATCAACAATAACAAATTTCCCAGGGGGTAAATCCTCTTTTAGTGACCCCACGGCTGAAACAGACACAATATCTGTTACACCTAACTGTTTAAGAGCATCAATATTTGCCCTAAAATTTATTTTTGAAGGAGAGATAAAATGACCTTTCCCGTGTCTAGGTAAGAAGTAAACTTCTCTATTATTGTAGTTGGTTTTCAAAATTTTGTCTGAGGGTTTTCCCCAAGGAGTGTCAAGATCTAATAATTCTCTATTTTTAAACTCTTCAACATCATAAAGACCACTGCCTCCAATAATTGCTAATTTACTTATTGTCATGTTATAAAAATAATTTATTTATACTTTTATAAATTACTCTTATGAATTTAAAAGACTTTATTAGATCTATTCCAGATTATCCAAAAAAAGGTATTTTATTTAGAGATATCACAACTCTAATTAAAAATGAGAAAGCTTTTTCAGAAACAATTGATCAAATTATAGAAAGATCAAAAAAAACGAAATTTAAAAAAATAGCTGCAATTGAATCTAGAGGATTTGTTTTTGCTTCAGCAGTTTCTTATATTTTAAAAAAACCATTTATAATGTTAAGAAAGAAAGATAAGTTACCAGGAGATGTCCATTCTGTGGATTTTGAACTAGAATACGGAAAAGCTACTATAGAAGTTCACAAAGACTCAATTGATGAAGGAGATTCTATTTTGATTATTGACGATCTAATTGCTACTGGTGGAACAGCTAATGCTGCAGCTAAACTTGTAGAAATCTCTAAGGGAAAAGTTGCTGGATTTATATTTGTTATAAATCTTTTTGATCTCCATGGATCAGACAATTTAATAAAAAAAGGATATAAAGTAGAAAACTTAATTGAGTTCCCTGGTCATTAGATTTTTTAAAGTTTAGGCCTATAATAAGAATTTTTTCCCCTCATAGAACTAATAAGTCCTAATAATCTCATTTCATAAATTTTTCTTTTAAAACTATTAAAAGTAATTAGATAATAAAAATATTTTATCTTTGCTGAGATCAAGTTTTTAAAAACTTTTGATAAAGCTACTAAATAGCCGTAATGTTTTTTATTAAAATAGAATTTTGACCACATCCAATGCCAATTTCTAAGATATTCAATTTCATTTTTAAATTGTGGATCTACAGCTCTGCCTCCTAAATGATGAATTTTCGCACTTGGTACTATATAAATATTCTCACCATTATCCTTCAATCGCTTACATAAATCCTCATTTTCAAGATATAAAAAAAAATTTTCGTCAAAAAAATTAAAATTAATTAGTTTTTTTAAATTTAGTAGCATTGCATATCCATCAACACTTTTTACCGCAAAAGGTTTTTTTGAGTCAAATTTACTACCCCTTTCCAGAATATAATTTGGATATTCAGCTTCACTTGAAATAGGAGCAATAATTCCAAAGTCACCAATTTCTTTTGAAACTTCAAATATCTCACTTAGAGAGTTTTTTTCTAAAGTAACATCTGGGTTTAATATAAGTGCGAAATCTCTATTAACATTTTTGATGCCTAAGTTATTGCCTGCACCCATGCCTAAATTTTCTTTTGATAAAATACATCTGACATTATTATACTTTGCTTCGATTTTCTTTTTTAAATCTTCACTGTTTGAATTATCAATAACGATTATTTCAATCTTGCTATCAATTGAATTGATACAATTTTCAATAACATGCTCACTTTTATAACTAACAATTATTACAGAAAGATTTTGCCTAGTTATTGACATAATATATATATACTCGACTATACTAAAATTTGTTTTTAATGTAAAAATCAAAAAATGAAAAAAATCATAGTTACTGGTGGTTTAGGATTTATAGGAAGTAATCTAATAGAACTATTAATAAAAAAAAATTTTTTTGTTATTAACATTGATAAATGTACTTATTCATCAAATTTCTATAATACTAAAGACTTTATTAAATCAAAAAAATATAAGTTTTTAAAATTAGATATTGCAAGTGATAAAATTGGTAAAATATTTACGAACTATAAACCAGTAGGAATTTTTAATTTAGCTGCTGAAACTCATGTAGATAGATCAATAGATAATCCCGATAATTTTATTAAAAGTAATATTCTAGGTGTATATAATTTGCTGGAATGCTTTAAAAAATTTTCCCAGAAAAATAAATCTAAATTAATTCACATTTCTACTGATGAGGTTTATGGTGATATCGCCAAAGGAAGAACTGATGAGAAATATGCTTATCAGCCAAGCTCACCATACGCTGCCTCTAAAGCAGCATCTGATCATCTGATAAGCTCATATGTAAGGACTTATAATTTACCAGCTATAGTAACAAACTGTTCAAATAATTATGGACCAAAACAACACCCTGAAAAATTAATTCCAAAACTTATTTATAATATAATGAATAACAAACCCCTTCCAATATATGGAAATGGAACTAATTCTAGAGAATGGATTTATGTAAAAGATCATTGTGAGGCATTAATTAAAGTTTTTTATAAAGGGAGAGTTGGAGACTTTTATAACATCGGATCTAATAAGAACTTAAATAATATTGAAGTCGCTAAAAAACTTTTAAAGAACTCAAAAAAAATAATTAAATTGGGTAAAAAGGTAAGGATACAATTTATTAAAGATCGTCCCGGTCATGATATTAGATATGCATTGAATAGTAACAAAATTAAAAGAGAGCTTAAATGGTATCCAAAGATAAATTTTTCTAAAGGCTTGCGATTAACACTTGATTGGTATTTTGAAAATAAATCATATTTTAAATCTCTTTCAAAAAAAGATATTTTAAATAGATTAGGAAAAAAATGATTAAAAAAGGAATTATTTTAGCAGGTGGAATGGGCACAAGAATGAGCCCACTAACTAAGGCAGTAAACAAACAGTTATTACCAATATATGATAAGCCTCTAATTTATTACCCTTTATCAATACTAATGTTAGCAAAAATAAAAGATATCTTAATTATTGTTAATAAAGGTCAACTAAACCAGTACAAAAAGTTATTCCCTAATAAAAAAAACTTTGGAGTAAATATTACTTTTAAGGAACAGAGCCAACCTAGAGGTTTGCCAGATGCATTTTTAATTGGAAAAGATTTCATTAAAAATTCAGGTGTTGCTATGATTTTAGGAGATAATTTTTTTTATGGACAAAATTTATCTGGACTTCTAGCTAATTGTGTAAAATTAAAAAATGGAGCAAAAATAGTCCTTCATAGTGTAAAAAATCCGGAGGCCTTTGGTGTTGCAAAAATAAATATTAAAAATAAAAAAATCATAAGAATAAAAGAGAAACCAAAAAAATTTATATCAAATTATGCAATCACAGGCCTTTATTTTTTTGATAAGAATGTCATAAATTATGCAAAAAACTTAAAACCTTCAAAACGAGGAGAACTTGAAATCATTGACTTGATAAATCAATATAAACTTAAGAATAAACTTTCAGCTGAATTTCTTGGAAGAGGTGGTGCTTGGTTAGATACAGGTTCAATAAGTGATTATTACAAAACATCAACATTTGTTCAAGCGGTAGAAAATAGACAAGGTTTTAAAATTGCATGTCTCGAAGAAATAGCATTATTAAATAATTGGATTAATAATCAGGATATACAGAATGCAATAAAGTTTTATGGAAATTGTGAATACTCGTCATACCTAAAGAAATTAATTTAATGATCAAAAAATCAAAATTTAAAGATCTTATAATTATAAGTAATTCTTCATTTAAAGACAAAAGAGGCTATTTTAAAGAATTGCTAAAAGAAAAAAAACTAAAAAGAAGGTTTCCATTTCTAGTAATGTCATTTTCAAAAAAAAATGTAATTCGAGGTCTTCACTTACAAAAAAAAAATTCTCAAGGAAAATTTATAAGTGTCATAAAGGGTAAAATTTTTGATGTTGTAGTTGATTTAAGAAAAAATTCTAAAACTTATGGTAAATATTTATCTACAATATTAAGCGAAAAGAATTCAAAATCTATTTTTATACCACCTGGCTTTGCTCATGGTTTTTGTGCATTATCAAAAGAAAACTACGTAGTTTACAGTTGTACAAAATATAGAGATGAAAAAAGTGAAATAGGTATTAAGTTTAATGATCAGGATCTCAAAATCAATTGGCCGATAAAAAAACCAATTATTTCAACTAAAGATAAAAATAACATAAGTCTTAGAGAATTTAAAAAAACCTAGAAAAGATTTTTAAAATATTGAAAATTTTTAAATTTGGTTTCTTATCAGAGCCAGACTTTATATTGTTGATATTTTTTAAATTTTTCACATAATAATTATAATTTTCTAGTAATATATCTTTGCTAGATTTATCAGAGCCCAATTTAAATGTATTGAAAATTTTTTTTGTATTTAAAACAATATTTTTTGTGAGTAACGCTTTATGATAATAATTTAAATCAACTAACTTAAAAAAAATCAATATATTTAAAGCAAAATTACCAAAGTAATAATTTACATTGAAAATTTTAGACTTAGATTTAGATTTTTCTAATATGTAGGATAAATTTTCCTTGAATGTAAAAGATTTTTTTGTACCAACATTAAATGTATTGCTTCTTTTTAGGCCTAAACATTTTTTTATAATTAAACATAAATCATCTACTTGAATAAACTGTATCTTGTTATTTCCATCACCAATCAAAAATAACGGAAAATTATTTCGAATCATTTCATAAAGAATTCCCATTCTGTGACTTCTAGATTTGCCAACAACTATAGGCACTCTAAGAATTGTGTAATTTTTTAATTTCGATCTTTTTAATATTGTCTCTACTTTATATTTAGATTTACCATATGAATTTTTAGCACTAGGAGTCTCATTTTCTAATATTGGTTTGTTATAATTTTTCTCATAAATCGAAAAAGTTGATGTAAATATAAAATTCTTGATTTTATACTTTTCTCCTAGCAAAATTAAGTTTCTTGATGATTTTACATTAAAATTATAAACATTTTTATCATCATCAAATATTTCTGATGCCAGATGTATTATTGTGGATATTTTGTTTTTTTTGAATATTTCCTCAAGATTTTCTTGATTTAATAAATTTATTTGATGAAAATTATTTTGATTTGAAAAATTTTTTTTTTTATCGATTAGTATCAATTTATTACTATTTTTAAATTCATTGACCAAAATTTTTCCAATAAATCCCTGGGATCCAGTAATTAAAATTTTTGATTTCATAATTCCATTATCTGTATTAAACAAATTATAATGAATAAGATTAATATAAATTTTTTATATTATTCAGTACTTATATTTATAACAATTCTCTTCAGGTTATATAACATAAATTATGATGATTTTTGGATAGATGAAATTATAAGCTTTTACATATCTGATCCATCAATAACTTTAAATGAATTTTACCACCGACATAAAACTTTAGAAAACTCTCCTTTTTTATTTAATTTTATTTTAAGAAATTATTTTGAAATATTTGGATATGATACTTTAATAGCAAGATATCTTCCATCAATTTTAAATTCTTTATCAATCTTTTTTTTAATATATTTTTATAAAAAAGTATTAAAAGGGAAATCGTCATTAGTACTTTTCATCCTCCTTGCATTCAATATTTACTTAATAAAATATTCTCAAGAACTTAGATTATATTCTTGGTATTTATTTATTTTTGTAATTAATATCTATTATTTCTATAAAGTAATTAATTCTGAAAATATTAAATCACATTTAAATTTTTTTTTATTTTTTTTGACAAGTATTTTTTTAGTAATTACTCATCCTTTTGCTTTAATTATTATTTTTTCATATTCAGCGTTTCTAATATATAAAAACTTTTCAAAAAAAGTTTTTAAGATGAAACTTTTTAAACTTCTAATCTTAATTAATTGTTTTTCGGCTATATTTATTATTTTTTTTATCTTAAATACAACGCATCAACCAATCTGGATTGAAAATATAGACTGGAAATTTTTTACAAATTTTTTCTTTTCAAAATTTTTTGGATCAAGATTAATTGGTGGAATTTATCTTTTAATATTAGTTTATTTAATTGTTAAATATATAAAAAATATCTTATTTGAAACAAACTTTGAAATGTTTTTATTAATTACAATTTTCTTTTCTTATTCAATACCAATAGTATATTCTTATATTTTTAATCCAGCTGTTGTTGATAGATATTTGATATACTTAGTTTTGATAGTAGTTTTGTTGATGATGATGTTAATTGATAAAATTGAGTCAAAACAACTTAAATTATTTATTTGTGGTATTTTAATAATTTCTACAATCGGTAATTTTTTTACTGAAACAACATTCAAACAATTTTTTAAAGAGAGAACCGTACATAAACCAGATTTAAAATCTGTATTGCTTGAAATAAAAAAGTCATCAAATTTCAATGTCACTCTAAATTTAGAAAAAACGTATCTATCAAAAAGTGAAATTTCAAATGCATTTGAGAGCTATTTAAAAAATTATTCTAAAATTGATGATTTAAAAATAGAATTTTTTAATTATTTAGTAATAGATAAAGAAAAATATTCTAAAAAAATTTGGATAATTTGTTTAAATGATTTAAATGGTGATAATTGTGAAATACCAACAATATTTACTAAATTTAAAACAATTAAAGAAATTTCATTTAATAGTGTTAATGTTAAGTTGATCGAAAAAGTGATTTGATTGGTAGCGGGAAGTGGGATCGAACCACTGACCTCGGGCTTATGAGTCCCGCGCTCTAACCAACTGAGCTACCCCGCCTTTTAACATTGTTGATTTATAATATTTATAAAATTTGATTCAATAATAATTAATCATTAAATTTATGTAAATTTTGAGTAATTATATAAATTTAGCTAAAAACTATAAGCCCAAATAAAATTAAACCTGTCGAGGCGGCTGCAGAAAAATAAAACTTTTTTCTTATCTCTTGTTTCTTGTCAGATTTTACTCTGTTTAAAAGAACATTTATATCTGTACTTCTAGAAGTGGTTTGTGGAATGTCAGAAACTGTATATTTTGAAGTAAGTTTTTGTTTAAGAGAGTTAGTTAGATTTTTCATATCGCGTAATTAACCATCCTTTGTGTTTATTGGCAAATAAAATTATAAAGAGAGAAATATTCCAATTGAAGCTAGGAGAAGAACACAAAATGAAAAAATAAAAATATTTTTTCTAAACTCTTTGCTTTCTTCGGCCTCAAGTTTTGATTTTAAAATGTTGATGTCGACTCTTCCAGAGCTATTTTTTTGAGAATTTAAAGGCTTTTCAGTTACATTTATATCATTTGGGGTCTCGATATTATTTGTAATCTCTGTAAAGCCTTTAGATGTCATAGACATATTAAACCATAATATTTAAAAAAAACAATTTTCTAGAAAGTTCAAACTGGGTCAATAATAAATTGACACATGTCCAATTTGGGTCTTTACTGACCCTTTTATAATTTATGAGTATCCAAGAAATAGATTTTTCTAAAACCCTTTCTGATGATCAAGTCTACGAGTCAATTATGTCACATTATTCTACTCTTAGTAAAGATTGGATATCTCACCAATGGAATTGGATGAATAATGTTTATGCATCATTCAATGATCATTACAAATACATGATAGTAATTTCTTTAGTTGAAAAAACTCTGCAATTTTATGACCAAATGAATATTCAGTATTCTTATGATGAATATTACTCAAAATCATATCTACAAATCGAAAAATTTAGTATTACTGAACTTTGTGAAAAATTAGATTTACCAAAAGAAACTGTTAGAAGAAAAGTTTTAGAACTTGAAAAAGAAGGAGTTATAACACGTAATAAAAAAAAAATCATTATTGATAGAAAAGCATTTCCATTTGTTAAACCTGATAATCAAATAAAGTTTTCAGCAAAATATATTTACTTAGTTTCACAAGCTTTAAATAAAGATAAAGTTTATTCAAAAAAACTTGATCAAAAAACTATTGAAAATATAATAAAAAAAAAATTTTCATTATCATGGAGATGGTTTTACAGAATGCAGATACCTTTAATTATAGGATATCATAAATTTTTTCAAGATTTGACAACTTTTCATATTTGGGGGACAGTTTGTATGAATCAGGTATTAAATGTTTCAAGCCAATTAAATTCAGATAGTGAAAAATCTTCATTAGATTACTTTGCTACAAATAACATTCTCATAGAAAATCTTGGTACAAATACTGGAATAAGTGCAATGTCGATTTCTGATATGACAAAAATTCCTCGAGCAACAATAATTAGAAAGTGTAAATATTTAATAAAAGAAGATTTGATAAAGTTAAATGAAAAAAAACAATATGTACTTACTTCTATGAATTTTAGAAAAATTTTACCTTATCAAACAGAAATTTTTAAATACAAAGCTAAATTTATTCGTAAAGTTTTAAATCTTCTTGTAATTTCTTAAATCTCTAATAGATTGTCCTCGAGTATTACACAGAGGGGTCATGGGTATAGTAACAACAATAGCGCCGTTTGCGCTAGCTCTTATAATGTTAGGGCTTGGTGCTTCATTAACAGTAAAAGATTTCACAAGAGTTTTTCAGCATCCAAAAGAATTTTTTGTTGGTTTAATTTGTCAATTAGTTGTTCTTCCAATTATTGGGTATTTATTGATAATCATTTTAAAAACTCCAGTAGAGTTGGCATTAGGGGTAATGTTGATTGCAGCTGCACCTGGTGGAGTAACATCGAATGTACTTACTAAATTTGCAGATGGTGATGTTGCACTTTCTATATCTCTTACTGCTTTTACTAGTTTAATAAGTATTGTTTCAGTTCCTTATATAGTTTTTTTATCAATAGATTTATTTGATATTACTTATGTTGAAAAAGAAGTTTCAATGCTTGGCATATCATCGAAAATGTTTTTTGTAGTTACTGTACCTGTAATAATTGGAATGATCATTAGAAAATTTTTTAGTGATTTTATAGAAAATAATATGAAAATTATTGAGAGGATATCTATAGGATTATTTTCAATTGTTTTTATTGCTATCTATATTCAGGAATGGGATAGTATTATAATGTTCCTCACTA
>LULK01002271.1_pt1 | contig 11260 bp, 13 predicted proteins | sample 728181 | NCBI WGS metagenome assembly LULK01 (sample SAMN03860291, study PRJNA289734) | marine metagenome | biome: seawater column; feature: ocean; material: water; isolation source: Red Sea water column Station 169 - depth 10m | place: Saudi Arabia: Red Sea | collected 2011-10-15 | depth 10 m | reverse complement strand
AAAAAATTTCCTAAATTAATTTATGCTTCAGCATCTGGTTTTGGACAAACAGGTCCCTTAAAAGAATTACCTGCGTATGATATGGTGGTTCAAGGTATGGGTGGATTGATGAGTTTAACTGGTCAACCGAATTCGGAACCTACAAGAGTTGGTACCTCAATTGGTGATATTACAGCTGGCTTGTTCACAGCAATAGGTATCAATGCAGCTTTATATGATAGACAAAAAACTGGCAAAGGAATGTTCATAGATGTTTCGATGCTTGATTGTCAAATAGCTATTTTAGAAAATGCTATAGCTCGTTATCTGTCTAAAAATGAAATTCCAAAACCAATGGGATCTAGACATCCGTCGATTGCTCCTTTTGAAGCTTTTAGGACACAAGATAGTTATATAATAATTGCAGCTGGAAATGATAAACTTTTTGAAAAGTTATGTAATCTTCTAAAGATCCCAGAGTTAATTAAAGACCCAAAATTTTTAGACAACTCATCTAGAGCGAAAAATATGGATGAGCTCAAAAAAATTTTAGAGGAAAAATTATCTAGTAAAAAAACCAGTGATTGGGTTAGTGAAATGGAAAAAGATAAAATTCCATGTGGACCAATTTTTAATATTAAAGAGGCTGTTGAAAACCCTCAAATAGAATCTAGAAACATGATTGTTCAAGCGTTTCACAAAGTTGTTGGAAATTTTAAATTAGCAGGTAATCCCATCAAGATGTCTTCTTATAAAGACGAAAAAACAAGAGGTAATATCCCTGATTTAGATGAACACCGACAAAAGATATTAGAAGAATTTTGTAATTAATTAATTTTAAGAATTTAAATTCTCTGAATCGTCCGCAGCCTGATCCTCACTCTCAGAAACTTGATCTAAAGAAACATCTCCTTGCTCTTCATTAGTATCTTCAGATACAGGAACTTCTGCAACTTCTGGCTTAGCTGTCTCAGATAACTCCTCTAAATCCTCTTTTGAAACTTGAATTTTTTCTGGAGCTTTTCTTGCTCTTTTAGAAGGTAAAATTGGTGCTCCACTTTTAGAAATTTCACCTTTATATAAACTTTCAAAGTCATCACCAATATCTTCATCATCTTCAACATTGTCATCAACTTGTTCAACATGTTTTCTAAGTTTATAAATAGCGCTTTCAGTTAAATCTGGAACTTTGACATTTTCTTCAGCAATCTCTCTTAAAGATATAACTGTGTTTTTGTCATTATCTCTTTCAATTGTTGGTTCTATACCTGAGTTTAGTTGAGTTGCTCTTTCTTTTGCAACTAAAACTAATTCGTAAGGACTATCAACTTTGTCAATACAATCTTCTACTGTAACCCTAGCCATGCGGAGTATCTATACAGTGAAGTAATAAAAATCAAGGAATTTTTTAAATATATTTTGGATTTAGCTTACTTTTTACTGAAAAGAGAAGAATTAAAGATATCAAAATATAAGTAAATGAAACTAAAGCAATTTGTTCAATTGTAAATCCTCTATCAATCAACAATCCAAATAGTGCAGTTCCAAATGCTGTGGAAAATACCATTAAAGCTGTAGTAAGAGCTTTAATAGACCCAATATATTTTACCCCATAAATTTCTGCCCAAGTTGATGATCCTAAAACGTTTGCTAATCCATTAGAAATACCAATTAATCCAAGAAAGATAAAAGAAGTTATAGAAGTATCAAAATAAAATAAGACCAATGTTGCAACTAACAAAGGTATGTTCATAAAAATTAATAATTTTCTACTCGTAAATTTATCAATTAAAAAGCCAGATCCTAGTAAAGTAATTACTGATAATATTGAATAAATCATAAATGATTGAGCAATCACAAAAGATCCCCATTCTTTAGACTCTGTGATAAAAGATTGATAAACAAATACTCCAGTTGCAATCCATGGCATTGCTAGCATGTTTAAACACACAATATAAAATCTATAATCTTTTAAAACTTCAATCCTTTGCCATTGTTTGATTTCTTTTGACTTAGTATTACTAGAATCTTCTTGTTCTCTTGTATCAAAATCTAATTTTTTAATTAAAAAAAACGAAGCTAGTGGTAAAAAAATTAGTGATAAGATGGAAATAGATATCCAAACATTTTGCCATGCTGTAATTGACAGAAGATAGACAATTAAGACAGGCAAAATAAATTCTGCAGATGAAAGGCCAAACCATCCAATACTAAGAGCTTTACCTCTAGATTGAGTAAAGTACCTAGTAATAGTTGTAGTTGCCGTATGAGACATTAGTCCCTGACCTGAAAATCTCATTAAAAAAACAGCAATAAATAAAAAAGTTACAGATGATATTTTTGAAAAAAAGAAACAAGAAAAAGATAAAAGTAAAGTTACATAAAAAGCAAATTTAAAAATATTTATATCATCAATTTTTTTACCAACCCAAATTAAAAGAAAGCTACTTAGTAAAGTTGCTGAGGCATAAATTGAGCCAAATTGTCCATGAGTTATTAATAGTGTTTCCCTGATACTAGAATTAAATAAACCAAGAAAAAAACTCTGTCCAAAACTAGAAAAAAATGTAAAGATAAATCCGAAAATAATTACTTTTAAACTTAAACTACTAAACATAAAAAATTATGAGTTGTAATGTTGCTTTCATAGGTCTTGGGGTCATGGGTTATCCAATGGCTGGTTATATATCAAAAGGTGGTCACAATGTAACTGTTTTTAACAGAACAAAATCAAAAGCAGAAAAATGGATTAAAGAATACAAAGGTAAAATGGCAGAAACTCCTTCTGAGGCTGCAAAAGATGCAGAGTATGTCTTTACATGTGTTGGTAATGATAACGATTTAAGAGAAGTAACATTTGGTGACAATGGTGCATTTAAAACAATAAAAAAAGGTGCAATCTATATTGATAACACTACAGCATCAGCAACAATTGCTAGAGAAATTTATGAACATGCAAAGAAAAATGGATTTGGTGCGTTAGACGCTCCTGTATCAGGTGGTCAAGCTGGTGCTGAGAATGGCGCACTAACAGTTATGATCGGTGGTGATCAAGCCGATTTCGATAAAGCAAAAGATAAAATAGAATGTTACAGTAAAAAAATGAAGTTGCTTGGTAAGGCTGGTTGTGGACAACTTGCCAAGATGGTTAATCAAATTTGTATAGCGGGACTTGTTCAAGGATTGTCTGAAGGGATTAACTTCGGAATGAAAGCTGGATTAAATATGGAAGATGTTATTGAAGTAATTTCAAAAGGTGCTGCACAATCTTGGCAAATGGAAAACAGATATAAAACAATGATTGATGATAAATTTGATTTTGGTTTTGCAGTTGACTGGATGAGAAAAGATTTAAAGATTGCAATGGATGAAGCAAAAAATAATGGATCGTTATTACCGGTTACAGAACTGGTAGATAAATTTTATGGAGAAGTCCAAGGTCTAGGTGGTAATCGTTGGGATACTTCAAGCTTAATAAAAAGATTTAGAAAGTAATGTATGCAGCCAGCATACTATGAAAATTTAGAAGAAATTCAGAATAAGTATTGGTCTATGTTAGATGATGCAGTAACCAATAGAGGTTCGCCATTTAGAATTCCAGTCTTTATTTGTGCACATCAAGATGAAGTAGATGGTAGAATTGTTGTTTTACGTAAATCAGATAGAGCAAACAATCTATTACAATTTGAAAAGATTCAATTAAGAGTAAAAGTTGAGTGTGAAATAAATAATCAAAATTCTACGACTGAAGAATCTTGGAAAAAAACTCAACATATAAGTAGACGTTGTTATTTAACTGATAGTCCACCAGGAACTGCTTCAGAAAATCCAACTTCTGGGATGATATCTAAATTAGAAGATTTTGATTACACAATGGAACAAAGTGAAGAAGGTTATAAAAATTTTACAGTTATCAAATGTAAAATTAAATCTATTGAATGGCTTTATCTTGCAGCTAAAGGTCATCGAAGAGCAAAGTTTGATTTAGGAACTAATAAAAATGCTTGGCTAGTTCCATAACAAATTTTTATATCCTAAAATATTCCCTTATCTATAGCTTTCAAAACAAGAGATTTGTAATCGTAGTTTCGATGTACTGCGTGGGTGTAAACAATTCGATTATCATCAAAGTTGATAAGCAATGCAATTCCACCATATCCATCCATACCCATCACCGTATCACTTATACCAGGATAATTGGTATGAAAAAAACCTGCATAAGATTTTGAATAACCATCACCTTGTTTATATCCTTTGATAACTCTGTTTGCATAAACGTCCTTAAGATAATTTCCTATGCATGTATCACTGTTCCAATCATTCAAGATGGCTATACCAATTCTTAATGTATCGTAACGTGTTGCTTTAAAATTTGATTGAATAACACCCTTTGACTCAATTCCAGTGCCATTAAACTCTAACCTTCCAGCAAGACCAACATGATCTTTAAGGACATCATTAATAAATGAAGAAAATTTATGTCCAGTTTTAAATGAAATATAATTCAAAGCTACATTGGGAGAAAATTGCGAGTATTTAAAACGTTTTTTTGCTGGTTTAGTATTTGCTAATTCATTATTTGCAATATCAGCAATAGTTAAATCACCTATATCTCTTCCTGAGCTTAAATAATTATTTTTAATATATTTTTGATCACCTGTACTGGCATTGATAACATCTTGCACTGGAGCTGTTTCTAGCAGCGTTCCTTTAACGATTGGCCAATCAGATAAAGATGATGATAAAGAATTAATGTAACCTTTACAGATCGCATGACCCATGAGGTAACCACCTAAACTTTTACCTAAAGACATACTGTATATCATCGTGTCATTATCTATCAAATCTCCAAATCTTTCAGGGGGAGATAGCTGATCAATAACAATCTCTCCATCTTCATACATCAAATAACTAATTAGACCTGTCGACTGCATCTTCTTAACAATCTTTTTTATGATCTTTGGTTCTTTTTGAAGATTAAATTTTAAAGCAGTTGGTTGAGAAGATGGTTTGGTATAAAACTGATTACTTAACCCTCTTATGTTATAAGTAAGAAAATGGTATTGCAGTGTCTCAAGATTTGGATTTTTATATTCTTCAGGAATTTGTCTATTTTTCCATGTTTTAACTTTTTTACTTTCTGCAAAAACGTTACTACTCAATAACAAACCCAGAACCACGACCCCAATAATCTTTTTCATAATTAATCCTTAAAAAATAGATTTAGAATATTTTTTCCAATTATCTTGATAATGTCTTGTGTTTTCAAATACAGCTTTTTTTTCTTCTTCAGTAACTTCTCTAACAATTTTTCCTGGTGAACCAATTACCAATGAGTTATCTGGTATCTCTTTATTTTCTGTAATTAAAGCTTTTGCACCAATGATACAATTCTTTCCAATTTTTAATGGATAGCCAGGATCTGTATGTAATACACTTCCATCTTGAACATTTGATCCTTCACCAATGTGAATATTTTCGATATCTCCTCTTAGGGTTGCATTAAACCAAATACTAGAATTCTTTTCTAAAGTAACATCACCTATTATAGTTGCATTAGGGGCTACCCAATTTTCGCCAGAGTTTTTTGGTTTTTTATCTTTTAAATCGTAAAACATTATTTATATATTATTACATTATGCCAATACAAACTCCAATATGTGATTTCGGCCAAAAGGCACACGACTTTAAGCTTAAATCAACAGACAATAAAATAATTTCTCTAAATGATGTCAAAGGTGAAAATGGAACTTTGATCATGTTTATTTGTAATCATTGTCCATACGTCAAAGCAGTTACCAAAGATATTGTTGAGGATAGCAAAAAATTAAATGATTTTGGAATTAATACTGTAGCAATATGTGCAAATGATGCTGAAAATTATCCAGAAGATTCATTTGAAAACATGATTTTATTTGCAAAAAAACATCAATTTAGTTTTCCCTATTTAGTTGATGAAACACAGGAAATAGCCAAAACTTATGATGCAGTATGTACTCCTGATTTCTTTGGTTACAATAAAAATCTTGAGCTTCAATACCGAGGTCGATTAAGAGAACTTAAAAATTTAGTTCCAGTAAGAGAAGGTGAAAGTGATTTGTTTAAAGCGATGAAGCAAATTGCTGAAACTGGAAAAGGACCTGAAAGTCAAACTCCCTCTGCTGGATGTGGTATTAAGTGGAAAAATAATTAATGTACCTAATTGTAACAAGATCTTTTCCACCTGAAATCGGTGGCATGCAAAATTTAATGTGGGGACTTGCTAATGAAATGTCTAAAAATTTCATGATTAAAGTTTTTGCTGATTACCATGAAGATCATAAGGAATTTGATGATAAAGTAAATTTTTCTATTGAAAGAGTTGGTGGAATTAAATTTTTAAGGAAAATAAGAAAAGCTCAATTAATAAATGAATTTATCAAAGATAAAAAGGTTGAAGGAGTAATTGCTGATCATTGGAAAAGTTTAGAATTAATTAAAACTTCTAAAAAAAAATTTTGCTTAATTCACGGTAAAGAAATCAATCATCCTTTTGGAAGTGGACAGAATAAAAGAATTATTAAAATCTTAAATAATGTAGATAAAGTAATTGCTAATTCAGAATACACAAAAAATTTAGCAATCCAAATTGGTGTTAATCGAGATAAAGTTATAGTTATTAATCCAGGTATAAACCCTGCAAAAGAATTAAATAAAAAATCACTGGCTCAAGTTGAAAGCTTACTTAAAGTTAAAACGCCCCGTTTAATTACTGTCTCTAGATTTGATAAAAGAAAAAATCACGAAAAAGTAATCATGGCATTGAGAAATTTAAAACAGATATATCCTGATATTGTTTATATATGTATTGGATATGGTGATGAATTAGAGAATATAAAAAACTTGGTTAAAGAATTAGACCTAAGTGCGCAAGTAATGTTTTTTAAAGATATAACTGAAGAATTAAGAAATGCCTTAATAGCAAAATCAAATATTTTTGTAATGCCATCAATAATTCATAAAACCTCAGTTGAAGGCTTTGGTATAGCTTATGTTGAGGCAGCACAATATAGTGTTCCTTCTTTAGGTGGTAAAGATGGTGGAGCATCAGATGCGATACAACATGAAAACACAGGATTAATTTGTGATGGTAATAATTTAGATGACATTTACTCGTCTTTAAATTCGATGATTGAAAATAAGAAGTATTTTATAATGGGAAGAAACGCCAAACAATTTTCTAACAAATTTTATTGGTCGAATACAATTGAAGAGTATAAAAAAATCTTACAGTGAACTTACTAATCTCTCAAAAACTTTTTCAGCACTTAATTTGTTTAAATCATCAACTTGTATAGGTTTAAATTTTTCTCTTTCTATACTCACTTTAATTGCAGTTGTATGTTTTCCAAATAAAGTAATACCCTTTGCACCAACATGAGCTGCAATATGAGCGGGTCCTGTATCATTAGCAACTATAAAAGAACTTTGTTTTACTAAAGAAGTTAATTGAGAAATATTTATGGCTTTACCGTTATCTAAGACACTTATTGCGTCTAATTTTTCTGCTTCAGCAATTTCAGATGGACCAGGTGCACTTATAATTTTATACTCATCACCAAACTTTTCCAAAATAAGTTTTATCAATTGATTATAGTTAGGCCATTTTTTTAAAGATAAATGAGGTGAACAAAATGGAAATAATAAAATATATTTTTTGAGACTAAACTTATTCTTAATTTTATCTATATTTGAACATGCCCAACTAAAGTCTGGGATCAATGTATTGACAGTTTTTAAACCTGAAGACTTAAGTTGATGGTTAAATCTATCTAATACTGCAATTTTATCAAATTCATCCTTATCTGTTTTGTCGGGCAAAGTTGAAATTGAACTAGACCATATTTCTTTTGTAGCCTTAGGAAAAAGAATATTTTTATAAAATGCTGTCCGAGATGAATTTTGGAGATCAAAAATTTTTGAAAAATTATATTTTTTTAATTTTCTCATTAAAAGATATAAATAAATTAGATTATATCTAGGTAATCTTTTGTCTAAAATCACTTCATGTATAAATGGATTTTTTTTAAATAATTCTACGTAAGGATTAGTAGTTAATAAAAAAATTAATTATAACAAGATAACATAGTATTTAATTTTATGAATAAAATTATAATTGAAGTTTCAATTGGTGAACTTTTTGATAAAATTTCTATTTTGGAGATCAAAAAAGAAAAAATTAAAGATCCAGAAAAACTCAAATATATCACAGATGAACATTCTATTCTTAAAAGTCAATTAGATAAGAATATTAAGAATAACGAAAAATTAGAAAAACTTTTTCAATCTTTGAAAGAGATAAATTCCAAATTATGGATTATTGAAGATGATAAAAGACAATGTGAAAAAGAAAAAGATTTTGGTGAAAAATTTATAAAAATTTCTAGAGATGTACATTTTCTAAACGATGATCGAGCTAAAATAAAATTAAAAATTAACGAGCTTACTGGATCTAAGATTAAAGAAATAAAAGAATATACCAGTTATTAATTCTTATCTGAGTTATAATACTTTTTATAATCTTCAATTACCAGATAACAATTCTTTTTCTTTTCCATGGTTTGCAAAAAAAACTTCTATTTAAAAAAACACATATCAATATAATCAAAACAAAAGGAACAGAGCCAAAATTTCTAAAAATCTCCCAATCATTTCTTAAATGACCATTATCTAAAATTCCTGAAACGAAATATATAATCTGAAATAAACAGAGATAAATCGCTATCGGAGTAAGTCTCCAAGCAAATAAATTTTTTTCACTGCCTGTTTTTGATGAAATTAACATCCAAGCAAGTAACATAATCCAACTTATAAAAAATTGTTGATGACCAACCTTATATGATATTAATGAAAGTAATATACCTATTATTGAAAGATAATCCCACTCAATCTCTGCCATGTAACCGTGTAAGAATAAAAGGAATACTACCATTAAAACTAGAATACTATTTTTTAAAATTAAAAGATTTATCAAATTCGAAAATAAGTGAAAATTATAATTATTATTCACGTAATCAAAAAATTTAAAAATAGATAAAAGTTTAGGCCCTCGATCTGATCCAAAAACAAATGGTTGAAATATATCTGTTCCCCAAATTAAGTAAGATAGTAACATTCCTAAAAAAAAAACTAATACTCCGCTAAAAAAACATTTCAGAGAAAAACCTTTCTTTGAACTTAAGGAAAAAAAAGGTAAAAATAAGATGGGGTAAAATTTTAATAATGCTCCTAAACCAATCAAGGAACCTGTAACTGCCATTTTTTCTTGTCTTCGCATTACACAAGCTAATATAACTAATAATGAAATTATAGAGTCGTTAATTCCATAAATATAACTAATTATAATCGTAAAAGGGAATAATGGATAAATAAGAAGAATAAATAACAAATTCTTATTATCAATTTTACCAATTAAGTTTCTTCTTGTTTGTAGCATCAATAAAAAAATTATTAAACTAGATCCTGAAAACAATAATTTAGGTACTAAAGGATTTATAAATACCAAATAACCAATTAAAGTATGTAAAGGTCCATAAGCACTATTTCCAATATGTGCACCATTTAATTCTGTCGCCCAAGGGCTTATACCAGAATTTGAAACACTCCAATTTTCTAGATAAAGTCTGTAATCGTGTCTCTCTCCAGTGAGTAAGGTAAGCGATATAATAAAAATAGTTAATAAAAAAAATATAAAGCTAATATTATGATTTTTTAGCATCTTAAAAGATATACTATAAATTAAAAAATCTTTTAACTGAATAAAAAAATAATTTTCATAATCTTAGTATCGATATTTATTTTCTAAAATTTTAATGAGATTATGAATTATAAAAGTCATAAATAAATAGATACCACCTGCTACTATAAAAACTTCAATAGGCTTAAAAGTTGTTGAAATTATATATTTAGCAACACCTGTTAAATCCATTAAAGTTACCGTACTTGCTAATGAAGTACCCTTAAGCATTAGAATAATCTCGTTTCCATAAGCTGGGAGAGATTGCCTTATTGCGATTGGTATCTGTATTTTATAAAAGATTTCCTTCTTTGATATACCTAAACTTTTTCCAGCTTCAATAATTCCTGGTTTAATAGTTTGAAAAGCTGATCTTAAAATTTCTGAGGTATAAGCACCAGTATTCAATGCAAAAGCAATAATTGCACACCAATAAGGTTCTTTAAGAACAACCCATAAAAATGATGACCTAACAGCTTCTATCTGACCCAAGCCAAAATAAATTATGAATATTTGCACCAATAAAGGTGTTCCTCTAAATATATAAGAATATCCATAAGCAAATTTGTTTATAAAAATATTTTTATTTAATCTTAGCACTGCAAAAAAAAGACCAATAAATAAACCAATTATCAATGAAACTGATAAAAGTTTTAGAGTAACAATTGTAGCATTTAATAACTTAGGGAAACTATTTATCATTAAATCAAAATCCATTAATAACCTCTACTATATTTAATTTCTAACCTGTTAATTAATTTCATACTCAAGAAAGTAAGTAATAAATATAAGACTGCAGCAAAAGAATAAAAAAATAGTGGATCTCTTGTTGATCCTGCCGCAATATAAGACTGTCTCATTATCTCAACAAGGCCTGTTACAGAAATTAAAGATGTATCTTTTAATGTAATTTGCCAAACATTACTTAAATTTGGAATTGCAAGTCTCAACATTTGAGGCAAAATTATCTTATAAAGTCGTTTAAATTTACTAAAACCTAAAACTTTTGCAGCTTCAAATTGACCTTTATCAATCGATTGAATTGCACCTCTAAAAACTTCTGTAGAATAAGCACCTGAAATAATTCCTATTGCAAATGACCCTGTAACAAAAGCATTTATTTCTATGTACTCATTATAACCAAATATTGAGGCAACAAACATGATTGCTCCACTTCCACCAAAAAAAAATAAATAAATTACAAGTAACTCAGGTACCCCCCTAATAACTGTTGTGTAAATATTTCCAATAAAATTTAATAATTTATATTTTGACAATTTTAATGGAGTAAAAATTGCAGCAAAAACAAAACCAATTACCATTGCAGTAATTGATACGGCTATTGTCATGAGGGTTGCACGAAATAATTCATCACCCCAACCAGTATCTCCAAATGCTAGAAGTTCCATACAGATTGGCGACTATACATTATAGTCGCCAAATCTAAAATTGAATTACATAGAAGCGTCGAAACCGAACCATTTAGTAGCTATTCTACTAATATCC
>LULK01000669.1_pt1 | contig 11273 bp, 14 predicted proteins | sample 728181 | NCBI WGS metagenome assembly LULK01 (sample SAMN03860291, study PRJNA289734) | marine metagenome | biome: seawater column; feature: ocean; material: water; isolation source: Red Sea water column Station 169 - depth 10m | place: Saudi Arabia: Red Sea | collected 2011-10-15 | depth 10 m | reverse complement strand
GAAATAGAATTTTGCTAATGTAAACAAGGACTTATATAATCACCAAAAGCAACCAAGGAATCTCTATGCCTAGTACCGGCGGTGTTAAGCTAGGATCTAGTTACGACGAGGCTAGAACTAGAAAACTGAATGCGGAAGCTCAGATAGCGGAGATTGAGCTTCAAAAGGTGCGAGGCGAACTGGTTCCTGCGGAAGATGTTGTCAATGCTTGGAATGACGTGCTAGGTGCGCTCAAGTCTAAGCTCCTATCCATACCGACGAAGGGAGCGCCCATATTATCTACCGAATCAAAAGCTGGCGTATGCCAGAAGATACTCGAAGACCTGATAAACGAATCGTTGGAAGAGCTATCGAACTATGAGCCAAGCACAGACCCAACCAAAACCACTGTCATCCCACCTGAAAACGGCGATGGAGACCCTGAGACCGCCACCCCGCCTAAGCGTAAGCGAGTGGGCAGACCAAAAAAGACGGCTAGACTCGCAGAGTAGTGCGGAGCCTGGACGCTGGTATACGAGTCGTGCTGAATATCAAAGGGGAATCATGGATGCGTGCTCTGACCCGTCTATTCAAGAAGTTGTTGTCATGGCTGGAGCGCAGCTTGGGAAAACCGAGGCTATTCTCAACATTGTGGGGTATCACATTGACAATGACCCTTCTCCTATTTTGGTGCTCCAACCTACTCTTGAAATGGCTCAAGCGTTCAGCAAAGACCGTGTGGCAGCGGGTCTTATAAAAAGTACTCCTGCGCTGCGCGGCAAAGTAAAAGACCCGCGTTCACGCGACTCTGGCAACACTACGCTTCACAAGATATTTCCGGGTGGCGCTATCACGATGGTTGGCGCGAACAGTCCATCGGGCCTAGCTAGCAGACCTATTCGCATTGTGCTCTGCGACGAGGTAGACCGATACCCAGCTTCTGCCGGTTCAGAGGGTGACCCAATACAACTGGCGCGCAAGCGTTCCGCCACCTTTTGGAACCGCAAAGTCATTATGGTCAGCACGCCAACTAATGAAGGCAACAGTCGCATTGCCGATGCTTACGAACAGTCTGACCAGCGCGAGTATTACGTTCCCTGCAAACATTGTGAGGAATATCAAACACTTAGGTGGGCAAACGTGAAGTGGCAGGAGAAAGAACCTGATACTGCACAGTATATGTGTGAGCACTGTGCGGTGCTCTGGTCTGACAGCGACAGGGTCTGGTCTATACGCAATGGACACTGGCATGCCACAAAGGAATTTACGGGTGTTGCTGGGTTTGCCATCAACGGTCTTTACTCACCCTGGACGCCGCTTTCGGACGGCGTGAAAGACTTTCTCAAGGTAAAGAAGAACCCAGAGCAACTGCGAGTCTGGACAAACACCTACCTGGGCCAGACTTGGGCTGATGCGGGCGAGACAGTTGATGACTATATGTTGTCGGAACGCCGCGAGCCTATGCCAGCGGTGCCGGATGATGCGTTGATTCTGGTCGCTGGCGTTGACGTGCAAGACAACCGACTGGAGATAACAATACTGGGTATTGGTCGGGACGATGAAAGCTGGGTCATAGACCATGTGACGCTTTACGGCGACCCCTCTACGCCGCAGCTTTGGAGCGCTCTCGATTCGCAGTTGTTCAAACAATACGAAACAGAAAGCGGACGACAGGTTGCTATACGCGCGGCTTGTGTGGACTCCGGCGGACACTTTACCAACTCTGTTTATAACTACTGCAAGAAGAATGCTGGCAGAAAAGTGTTTGCAATCAAGGGCTTAGGAGGCGAAGGTAAGCCTATTGCGGGAAGGCCGAGCAAGAACAACGTAGTAAAATGTCCATTGTTCGGCATAGGCGTAGACACCGTTAAGGATTTGCTGTTCGCGAGAATGCGAATACAAGAACAGGGTGCGGGGTATATACACTTTGCAGACCATCTTAACGATGAGTACTTTCGCCAGTTGACCGCAGAAAAAGTAGTGACTCGTTATCACAAAGGATATAAAAAGCGCGTGTTCGAGAAGATCCGCGCTAGGAATGAAGCGTTAGACTGTATGGTCTATGCCTACGCAGCGTATGCGATTATTGGCATAAACGTCAATGCCTTTGCAGAGAAAGCGGAAGCCATTGCTCAAGAAAAGCAGAAGGTTGCTGACAAAGAAGTACCCAAGCGACCTGTTAGAAGGTCTTTTGTGCCACCTACTCGAAAGGGGTTTGCAAACTCATGGCGGTAAATAATGGCTAACTTGTTCGATGCTGCTAATGCGCCCACCACAGAGCCAGAAGAGTTTGTGGTCGGCGACTTTGTGCAATGGAAGCGTACTGATTTCGTTGCCGATTACCCAACCGCTGACTACTCCGCTCAATACGTTGCCAGGCTTCATCAAGGTGGCAATGCAGAATTCACTGTAAGTGCGACGGAGGTTTCTGACGGCTATTTGTTTACGATAGATAGCACTGCAAGCGCAGCAATTACAGCCGGTCTTTATCACTGGCAGCTTGAAATCACACAAACGTCCAGCGGCAACAGAATCGTTATCGCTTCTGGCGACTTCAATATCTTGGTTGACCTTGATGACAACCAAGCAGACCCGCGAATCCATGCGGAAATCATGATTAACAAAATCGAATCATTGTTGTCCGGCAAGGCTGACGATGATGTGGCTAGTTATTCTATTGCCGGTAGAAGCCTGACCAAGCTGTCATTTACAGAACTGACTGAGGCTAGGGACTATTATCGCCGAGAAGTTGTCGAGCATACCAACAAAGAACGCATTAAGCGCGGTAAGAAAGGCAACGAGACAATCAAAGTGAGGTTTTGATGGGTATTTTTGACGTATTCAAAACCAAGCCGCAAGCGTCGAAAGTCAAGACTCGCTCTTTGCCTATTCACAAGCGAGCATACGCAGGCGCGAACACAGGCAGACTTTTTGATGACTTCAAGTCTAGTGAACGCAGCCCAGACAGTGAGCTATATCCTGCGATTCGGCGTTTACGCAGCCGCGCTCGTGACTTAGCTAGAAACAACGAATACGCGAAGCGTTACCTGACCCTATTGAAGAACAATGTTGTCGGTGACAGGGGTTTCACGCTACAGGTTAAAGCGCTCACAACTGACGGCAAGCTCGATGAGAGCGGCAATCAGGCTGTAGAAGATAGGTGGCGCATCTGGGGCCGTTCCGGCAACTGCACTGTAGATGGCAGGCTGTCATGGATTGAGGTTCAAAAGTTAGTCATTGAATCGTGCGCTAGGGATGGTGAGGCGTTTATACGCATCCACCGTAACCGCACATTCCAAGATTCCATTTCGCTTGAAATTATCGAGCCTGACCGGGTTGATGAGGAGTTATCCAAGCGCGCTGCTAACGGTAACGAAATCCGCATGGGGGTGGAGTTAAACGAATATAAGCGCCCGGTTGCTTATCACCTGCTCAGCTATCACCCAGGGGATTACGACTTCACATCAGTGTCTAAGTCGCCTAAGCACATACGAGTTCCGGCTGAACAAATTATTCATGTTTACATGCCGCTTCGTGCGGGGCAGACCCGCGGCGAGACTTGGTTTGCACCAGCATTGGCGACCATGAAGCAGTTGGGCGCTCTTCGTGAGGCGGCGGTCGTCAATGCGCGGGTTGGCGCGAGCAAAATGGGATTCTTTACCAGCCCATCTGGTGATGGTTTCGTTGCCGATGACCTCGATGATGCAGTGCCAATAATGGAAGCAGAGCCTGGCACCTTCCACCAGTTGCCGCAGGGCGTTGAATTCACATCGTTTGACCCTCAGTACCCGTCAAACGAATTCGATAGCTTCCACAAAGCATGCTTAAAGGGCATCGCGAGCGGTTTGGGTATCAGTTACAACTCGCTAAGCAACGATTTGGAGTCCACAAGCTACTCCAGTATCCGCCAAGGTGCGCTAGAAGAGCGTGATGCCTATAGAAACATGCAGTCGTTCATCTTAGATGCCTTTGTTCGCAAGGTTTATGACGCTTGGCTGGCTTCTACGATGGAAATGGGCGCGATTATCGTGCCTTTGCGCGAATATGACCGTTTTAGGGCGCGGAGCGAGTTCCGTGGACGCGCTTGGCAGTGGGTTGACCCGCAAAAGGAGATGACAGCGGCTGTTTTGGGTCTCAAGAACGGTATTTTGAGCCTACAGGACGTTGCGGCGAACTACGGCAAGGATGTAGAGGAGTTATTGGCCCAAATACAACGCGATAAGTCGCTTATGGAGCAGTTCGGCGTCAAATATGCCCTTGAACCCTATGCAGCGCAGATTATGCCTGTCGAAGCAGATATTGCAGGAGACGAAGGTGGCGACGTACAAGGGTAAGGACATCAATACCACTCCGACCGACGCAATGGTCGAGGAGGCAAGGCGAGGTCTGGAATGGCGCAAGGAATTTGGCCGTGGCGGCACGAAAATAGGTGTTGCTAGGGCTAGAGACATTCAGAACCGCGAAGAACTATCCATTGATACCGTGAAAAGAATGTTTTCATTCTTCTCTCGTCACGAGGTTGATAAAAAGGCTGAAGGTTTTGAGTCTGGTGAGGACGGTTATCCATCAGCAGGCCGCATAGCTTGGGCTTTATGGGGGGGTGACCCTGGCTTCGCGTTTGCTCGCAGGGTTAAAGAGTCTGTCGATGCAATGGATGATGATAAAGACCGTGCTGCGATATCGGGTGCGGTTAAGAAGGGTTTGCAGAAAAAGGTCGAAGACCACAACGAGGAGGTTGGTGATGTCGAAAGCAAGCGAACTAATTTACGAACTTTATCAGCGGTTTTTAGACGAGGTGTCGGAGCTTACAAGACGAATCCGGGATCTGTTAGACCGAATGTAAAAAGCCCGGAACAGTGGGCCTACGCACGGGTTAATTCTTTCTTGTATGTGCTTCGTAACGGCAAGTTTCGCAGTGGCAAGCATGACACTGATTTGTTGCCTAAAGGGCACCCTCTGAGCAGCAAAGACCGAAGCACAGAAAAACGTCCCTACCCGCATGAACATGCTGCTAGAATTGAAAATCCTGATAAATATCAAGAGTTTAGGCGCAGAAACGACGAGCTTGGGGATGGCATTCACGTCATATTCGGGCTGATTGATGACGAGTCAGAGATTCAATCAATTAGATTTGATAAGGATGAATTCACCGTCACAGAAGCCAAAGATTGGTTGTCTGAACGACGATTCAACGTGCTCAAGTTCGAGCCTGCTACTGAGGAAAGAGATATGGAAAAAAGGCACATAATTGATGTCGAGGAGACCGAGGATAGCTACATCATCGAGTTCGGCAAAAGCATGGAAGAGATTGATGAGACGGCTGAAGAAACCGCTGAAGAGATGGTTGAAGACCAAGCGGTACAGGAAAACGCTCATTACGATGAAGAGGAGCGCGCAGAAGAGCCTAACATGACTCGCGCTATGGCGATGGAGGTGTCGCCGATTGATGACGAAAAGAGAACGGTACGCATGGCTATCTCAAGCGAGGAGCCAGTACAACGCTCTTTCGGCATGGAAGTATTAGAACATTCAGAAGAGGCGATGGATTTATCGTTTCTCAAGTCTGGACGCGCACCCTTGCTACTGGATCACGACCCAGAAAAGCAGGTTGGCGTTATTGAATCAGTAAGTCTTGATGGCTCGGCCCGGCGACTCCGGGCGACGGTACGCTTTGGAAAAGGCGCACTTGCTAGAGAGGCTTTTGATGATGTTACCGATGGTATCAAAGCTAATGTGAGCATTGGTTATTCGGTGCAAAAGATGGAGCGACAGGACAAAGACACTTACGTTGTCAAAAAGTACCGCATCCACGAAGCAAGTTTAGTTTCTATCCCCGCCGACGTGACAGTTGGTGTTGGACGGTCTAACGAGGCTTCGCAACAACCCATAATCATTACTGACAATCAGGAGAAAACCATGTCAGAAGTTGATATCCAAGCGGTTGAGGCGCAAGCCCGTCAAGCCGCACAAAAGAACGCCGCTCAAATTGTTGAGCTTGGCGCTCGCCACAATAAGTCAGACATGGCCCAAGCGGCTATCGCTGATGGTGTATCTATCGAAGAGTTCCGAGGCCAGTTGCTCGAAGAAATCGGCACTACTCGCGCCCTAGAAGATCAAGAAGTTGGTCTGACTCGTCAAGAAATCGGTCGCTTTAGCATGCTGCGAGCAATTCACGCACTAGCTAATCCAACAGACCGACGCGCTCAAGAAGCGGCTGCATTTGAGTTTGAGGCATCACGCGCTGCTGCTAGCCAGTACGGTGTGACTGCTCAAGGCATCATGTTGCCTGCTGAAGTTCTGCGGAACTGGAAGCGCGATATGTCTGCTGGTTCTGACGGCGACCTCATTGCAGAAGACTTCAAAGGCGAAGAGTTCATCGACGCTCTGCGTAACGCTTCAAGCGTAATGCAGGCCGGTGCTCGTATGCTGGGTGGTCTTTCTGGCGATGTAAAAATCCCCAAGAAGACTGCTGCTTCTACCGCTGCTTTCGTAGCGAGCGAAGGTACGGCTGCTGCTGAGTCTGAAATGACCATCGGTAACGTGAGCATGGCTCCAAAGACTCTGGGTGCGTTCACCGACGTTACTCGTCAGTTGCTCATCCAAAGCTCTTTGGACGTTGAAGCTCTAATCCGTGATGACCTAGCTCAATCTATCGCTACTGCGATTGATAAGGCTGGCCTGGAAGGCTCTGGCTCTTCAGGTAACCCAGAAGGCATCTTGAATGTTACTGGTGTTAACCAAGTGACCAACTTTGCTGCTGCTAACCCCACGTTTGCTGAAGTAGTAACGCTGGAAACCGCGGTCGCAGAGGACAACGCTCTGATGGGCAACCTAGCTTACATCTTGCCTGCAAGCATGTACGGCGCGTTGAAGACCACTGAGAAGGCCACCAACACGGCACAATTCGTGGTTGAGCCAGGCGGAACGATGAATGGTTACACCGCAATCGTTTCTAACCAAGCTACTGCTGGAAACCTGTACTTCGGTAACTTCAGTGACCTACTTATCGGCATGTTCGGTGGTTTGGACATCGTTGTTGACCCATACAGCAACAGCACCAGCGGCACTGTCCGAGTCGTTGCATTGCAATCTGTAGACGTAGCAGTACGTCACGCAGTGAGCTTCGCATTCGGTAACGACGGAGCGTAAAGCTGACGAAGCCCCCACCTTCGGGTGGGGGTCTTCCTTTTTGGAGTAGGAATGAAATATCAAGTAATGAAGCGGTGCGTTATCAATGGTTCCACGTGGAACGTTGGCGACATTGTCGAAACTGGCAAAGACTTTGCTGAAGAAGATGTAAAGGGCTTGATGGGCATTGGTCGCATCATCCCAGCAGATGAAACCAAGATTGAAGATCGCGCTATTGGTTTGGATGAAGAGCCAATGCCAAAGCGTGCTCCCAAGACTAGACGACGCGCAGACTAATGGCTGTTGAGACCGCTGCCGACAGACTAATCATGTTGTCCGACTTTGGGCAGACGGTTAGCTATACGCCATCTGGCGGTTCTGCAGCGGACGTTACGGCAATAGTCGATAACGATTACGAAGCGGTTGATGCTGGCGGTTCCGTCGCCTTCGCCATACAAAGACCGCGGCTCACACTACGCACTGCTGATGTAAGCACTGCGGCCGAGGGCGACACCGTATCTTATGGCGGTGATAGCTACATTGTGCGAGTCGTGATGGCGGACGGAACGGGCATTACAGAACTGATGATTGAGAAGCAGTAATGGCGCATGTTCGCAAATCAATCAGGGACAACGTGGTAACGACGCTTACTGGTCTTACCACAACAGGCAGCAACATATATCGCACGCGAGTTTATCCGCTGGCAGAAGATAAGTTGCCCGGTCTTGCAATCTACACGCGAGACGAAAGCACGGCTTACGACACGATGGGTAAGCCTAGAACACAGATAAGACGATTAGCTGTCTTGGTAGAAATATACGTCAAAGGGACGAGTAATTACGACGACACCCTAGACACTATTTGTGTGGAGATTGAAGAGGCTTTGTATAGCGACCTGACTAGGGGTGGTTTCGCAAAAGATACCAATATAACAAGCATGGATGCTGAGTTCAGTGGTGACGGCGACCAACCCGTTGCGAGGGCCACTTTGACGCTAGAGGTAACCTACGCAACCAAAGAAAACGACGTAGAAACGGCGGTATAAAATGATTGAGATGATTAAAGACGGCAATGTGATTGGTGCCCACAAGGACAACATTGCCTGGCTAGAATCCAATGGGTGGGTGCGTGTTGACGCTCTTGCCAAGGATGAAAAACCTGAGCAAAATCAGGAAGTTACAAACCAAGACGATTCCGAGGAGGAATAACTCATGGCTACACATAAAGGCCAAGATGGTATTGTGAAAGTCGGCTCTGATGCAGTAGCTGAAGTGCGTTCTTTCTCAATTGAAGAGACGGCTGATACGGTCGAGGATACGGTAATGACCGACACCTCTCGCACTTACATCAGCACGCTGAAATCATTTACAGGTTCGCTTGATGTGTTCTGGGATGAAACAGACACAAATGGGCAGGTGGCCTTGGGAGTCGGCAATAGTGTGACTCTAGCGTTCTACCCTGAAGGCGATAGTGCTGGTGATACATACTACAGCGGAACCGCTCTGGTAACCGGGTTCACGCGCACCGCGAGCTTTGATGGCATGGTTGAGGCCAGCATCACGGTTCAAGGTTCTGGCGCTCTAACAACTGCCACTCAATAATGGGTAAGTTGATTGATGAAGCGGTTGCTCATTTCAGCAACCGCGAAATTCGCACAATCGAAGTTCCAGAGTGGAACGTGAAACTGTACGCCAAGCGTTTGAGCCTAGAGGACAAGTCTCGCTGGGCCAAGAGGGCTGATGGTGATGCGACAGACTACTTGGTCTATGCATGCATCTTTGGGCTTCAGGATGAAAGCGGCGAACAGGTCTTTACGTTAGAAGACAAGGTGAAGCTGAAGAAGTCGGTAGACCCAGAAATCGTAACTCGCCTGGGCAACTTCGCCTTAGCATTAGACGCAGAGAGCGAGGAAGAGCGCGAAAAAAACTCCTGAATGACCAGGGAGAGCCGACCGAGCTTTACATGATGTATGAGCTTGCAACGCGCCTTGGTCAGACTCTTACTACAATTCAACAGATGACCGTCGATGAGTTTAATCATTGGTGGACGTTCTTTAGGCTGAAGCAGGAAATATCTGATGGCGTCAATGGGAAAGTCAATACTAACGCTAGGCGTTGATAACCAGATGACCGCCGGGCTGAACAAGGCCCGTGAAGATATCAATAAAACTGGCAAATCTGCTAAAGACCTAGATGGTCGTCTGAGGCTCATGAGGGGTGGCGTAGGACAGTTAGGTCACCAGATTCAGGACATGGCCGTCCAAGCGCAGATGGGCACAGATGCATTCATCATATTGGGCCAGCAGGGTTCTCAAGTAGCCGCACTACTTGGTCCAGGCGGTGCAATGTTCGGTGCTGTATTAGCAATCGGTGCAGCCATTGCAGGCCCACTTATCAAACATCTCAGCGCGGCTGGCGCATCTATGGAAGACCTTGCCGAGCGCGTAGACGCCTTGAGCAAGAGTTCAAGGCAGTTGTTCCCAGAATTAGAAGCGGTTGCTCGCGCGATGCAAGACCAGCGCGTCCGTGAAAGGGCCGATGAAATCGCAGACCTGACTGAGAAAAACAACAGATTAAAGAAAGAGCTTATAGATACGAGAGATGGAACTCTTGGCGCCGCACTGAGTGAGTCTAAGCGAGCGAGGATACTCGCTGACATAAGCGAGAAAATTGTAGCCAATAATCAAAACATGGCGGTCGCAAGAGCAGAGATTGTTCAATTAGTAGAAGTCCAAGACGAAGAGAAGGACAGCATAGATAAGGTCACTGATGCTTTAGAAGAACAAAACGCGGCTCTGAAAAAATCTGTTGATACCTACGGGATGAATAGTGTTCAGATGGCGGTATACGAGGCTGCTAAGGACGGTGTAATCACCTCCTTAGAGCGTGAAAACATAGCCTTAACCAGTTCTTTGTTGCAATTACAACTAAACACCCAAGCCACAAAAGATGCCGCGAAAGCTGAATCAGATTTGGCTAAGGAACTAGAAAGAACAGAACAAGCTAGGCTTAGAAGCCAACAAGCTGCTGGCTCATCAGCCCTCGGACTATTTCAATCTTTGCTTGGCGAAGAAGAGCAAATACAAGTTGAGCTTGAGAAGAGACACTCGATTGTAGACGAGGCGCTTAGGACTGAAGCAATAAATATCAGCATGGCGGAAGCGTTGCGAACGATGATTGTTGCTGACGCCGCCAAGAAGCGCACAGGCATAGCGGAAAAAGAAGCCGCGGATCAAGCCTCGTTGAGACAAAAAGCGATACAGGGCGTTGGAGACCAATTGATGTCTCTCGACGCCAACAACAAAAAAGTGTTTCAAATGCAGAAGGGTTCCACAAGCGATGGCTGCTAGCGCACTGACGCTTGGCTTGGCAAACGTCGCGCAAATTAAAGCGCAGAGCTTTGCTGGTGGTGGTTTTACTGGTTACGGCGCTCGCGCTGGTGGCCTGGACGGCAAGGGCGGTCGAATGGCTATGATTCACCCTAATGAGACCATCATTGACCACAGAAATGGAGGGGCGGCAGGCGTGACAATCGTGAATAATGTGGACGCCAGGGGAGCGGGTGCTGACGTAGACCAGAAGATTAAGGTGGCTATGGCTCAGACATCACAACAAACCGTATTGACTATACAAGACCTCATGCGTCGTAGAAGGCTGGTGTAAATGACAACTTTCACATTCCCGGCAATAACGCCCACGACGAACACGTTTGAGCTTGTAGCTAACACAAGGACGTTTCAAAGCCCATTGACCAACGCGGTGCAAACGACATCGCGCAAGGGTTCTTTGTGGCGAGCTAGTCTCCAGTTCAACAATCTGTCAGGGGATGACCGAAAGGTTCTGCAAGCGTTTGTTGTTAAGCTAAACGGACAGCAGCATCGCTTCACCCTTCAAGATCACTCTCACACCTTGAGGGGAGCGGGTGGCGGTACGTTGAGAGTCAACGGTGGTACTCAATCGGGTACCAGTTTGGTCTGCGATGGTGCTACTGCGAGTGTGAATAACTACCTCAGAGCAGGTGACTACATCTCATTCAATAACGAGCTTCACATGGTGGTCGCCGATGCAAACTCTGACGGTTCTGGCAATGTGACCTTGTCAATTGCACCTCCAATACGCAAAACGCCAGCAGACGACACGATTGTAGACTATACGGCTCCGGTGACT
>LULK01000868.1_pt1 | contig 11308 bp, 10 predicted proteins | sample 728181 | NCBI WGS metagenome assembly LULK01 (sample SAMN03860291, study PRJNA289734) | marine metagenome | biome: seawater column; feature: ocean; material: water; isolation source: Red Sea water column Station 169 - depth 10m | place: Saudi Arabia: Red Sea | collected 2011-10-15 | depth 10 m | reverse complement strand
TTTCAATTTCATGCGGCTGCCAAAAAAATCCTTCGTATTTTCTGTAATCTTTAAATAACTGTGTTTTCAAATGAAAAGATTTACGATCAAAATGATGTATTTTTTGTACAAGATAATTCTCTTTATCTATCCAAACTAGCTGTTTTGTATATCCCGAATAGGGATCTAAGGGTTTCCTTTCTACTACGTAGCAAGGCTTTTCCTGATAGATTTCCTCTTTTAAGTAAACATAATCGTATTTTTCAACTTCCTGAAAAGAAAAGTCCTCAAATGAAAATTCACTCCCCAAAAAAGGCCCTGATTTATTTTTAGATGCAATTCTTTTGACTCTTTTTAGGGCTGGTAAGTACAACCACTGATCATCTGCTTTAACTTTGTGAGCGTAAGATAATATAGCTACTCCCTTAACATCTCTTGGACTTTCAAATATTGCAATAGACTTATCTCCGTCGGTAGGAACTTCTAATCTCTTAAATCTCAGTTTTCTGGTGACAACCTCACCCCGTTTGTTTATTAAATTCATAGTCATCGATGAGGAGCTATCAATAAAATCATCATTATTTTTATCACTGAGGATAGCAATTTCCAGACCTTTATTAGCAAACAGATTTCCAGTAATGCTGGCTAATATCATTGCCATCACTAAAGCAGTAAATTGTTTATTTTTTAGATGACTTAAATCTTTCATGTACAATTTATTTTAATATAACTTTTACTTTAGATAATTTTTTTGAATACTCGAAAAATCTAAATCACCCAATCCTTTTTCGTTTAAATCCTCATATAGCTCTTTTACTAGTTTGCCCATAGGGATATCAGATTTGGATAGTTCGGACAACTCGTCAGCAAGTCTGAGATCTTTCAGCATTAGCGAATTTAGGAAGCCGCCATCATAATTGTCACTAGCCGGAGTACCTTTCATAACACCAGGGTAGGGGTTGTACTTTTCAAGAGACCAGTTACCACCAGAGCTATTTTTCATAATTTCAGATAGTGTTTCAGGATTTAACCCATTATTTACTCCCATGGCTAAAACTTCTGCTGTTCCACTCATATGAATTGCTAAAAGCATATTATTGCAGAGTTTAGCTATTTGTCCTGAACCCGAATCTCCTGCATAAAAAGTATTTTCTCCCATGATATTAAATAAATTCTATGATTAAAACTTTTTTATCGAGGTTTTGTAATAAGTCGCCATCTATAAATATACCTTTCACAGCACTATCATTAGGAAGCATGGTAATTAATGCATCGATATTCTGTACCACATTATTTGGGCTATCTTTTACATCCATCCCGAGCTTTTTGGCCGCCTCTAGCCTCTCTAACGATATATCATAAGCATCTATTTCAAGACCTGCTTTTAGGAGATTAGCTGCCATTGGAAAACCCATGTTTCCAAGGCCTATGAAACCAACTCTCTTCATATTAAATATCCTCCAATGGATTTCGTTCCCATGCTGGATCGGTATGTTTTTTAATCCATTCGGGTGGAACACTTTTGACTGAGTCGTATTTCCATCGAGGATAATTATCTTTATCTATTATCAAAGCCCTTATACCCTCTTTAAAATCACCAAAACGTGTGATTTGAATAGCTAAATTGAGTTCAAATTTAAACACCTCTTTAAGGTTTAGGTAAGAGGAATTTAAGCACTGAAGCCAAATCAAATGGGCAGAAGTTGGACTACCTTTTTCTAAAGAATCTTTGCCTCTTAAGTACCAATCATCATCAGTTGGATTTAATAAAATGTTAGCACAAACCTTTGATAGTTCCTGCTCGTTGGTCAATGATTGAATATTATCAAGTTCTTTCATAATTTTGCTTACTGGTAGATCTTTTATCTTGTTGGTATAAGAATGATTATTAACTAACGAATCAATAATAGATAAATTTTCTTCAGGATCGTCATGCCAAACCTCTTTAGTTAAATCTACAAGGAGACGCTCAATATCTTTTGAGTTAATAGAAGCATTTGTCAGGCCGCAAAAAATAGTATCAAAGGCTGTAAGTTGAGTAGATGTAAGCATCATATATAAGCCAAGACCTTTGGGAAGCATTTTTATAATTGAGGTAAAACCAACATCAGGGAATAAGCCTACTCCTATTTCAGGCATGGCAAACCTTGTTCTCTCTGTCGCTATCTTGTAGCTACTTGCAAACATCAAGCCAGCTCCTCCTCCCATGACAATTCCATCTAATATTGAAATGATAGGTTTAGAATATCTGTGCATTTTATAATCGAGTCTGTACTCTGATTCAAAAAATTTTTCTGCAAAGATGGGCCCTTTGCTTGAGCACATTGACTCATATAAAGCTCTTATATCGCCACCAGCACAGAAAGCTTTTTCATCGGATCCGCTCAAGATTACCATTTTTATATTTGGATCAACTTCCCATTTATCTAAAAGCAATGACATCTCATTAACCATGTTAAGAGTTAAGGAGTTAAGTGTTTCAGGAGAATTGAGAGTTATCTTAGAAAGATTGAATAAATTATAATTTTTTTTTATTTTTTTCTTTAAATTATATAGATAATTATAAACATTAGATGCAATTTTCATCGCAATTTCTAGAGAATGACCATCTTCAACTTTTTCCTCAATCAAACCAATTTTTAGTGCCTGTTCAGGTTTAATTTGTTCCCCGGTTAAGATTATTCTCTTTGCCCAACCTTCTCCAACTAATCTAGGTAAAACTTGAGTTCCACCACCGCAGGGTAATAAACCAACCTTGGGCTCAGGCAATGCAAGTACTGCTTTTTCTTCTGCGACTCTAATATCACATGCCAAGGCACATTCAAGTCCGCCACCCATAGCAAAACCATTTATAGCTGCTATAGAAACTCCTCTGAAATTACTTAATGACTCGAAGGCCTTAGAGAAAGCATTACTCATTTCTTTTGCCGCCTCTTTTCCGCCTTCATGAAATACCTTCAAGTCCGCACCTGCGGAGAAAAACTTATCGCCTTGCCCGGTTATAACTAGTGCAAAAATCTCATTATCTTTGTTTAGATTTTCAATAATTTCTTGTAACCCTGATAGGCTTTCTAGATCCCAAGTATTTGCACTTGGATTATTTATAGTGATTTGAGCAGTGTTATCTATTTTTTCGAGTAATAATTTTTCAGTCATAATTTTTATTGGATTATTGAGGCTGCATTTTCCATTATCATTCTTCGCCCAATTATCATTTTCATAATTTCGTTAGTACCTTCTAATATTTGATGGACCCTTACATCTCTTACATATCTTTCTAAAGGATATTCTTGAATATATCCGTAACCTCCAAATATTTGAAGAGCTTCATTGCAAACATTAAAGCCTACATCAGTAGCAAATCTTTTTGCCATTGCAGAATAGATGGTTGCTTCAGAATCATTTTTATCAAGTTTTGAAGCTGCAAGTCTTGTCATTGTTCTGGCTGCAATAAGTTCAGTTACCATATCAGCAATCTTGAATTGCATCGTCTGGAATTCAGATATCTTTTTACCAAATTGTTCTCTTTGATTCATATAGTTTTGGGCTTCTTCTAATGCAGATTGAGCTGTTCCTATAGAGCAGGTTGCTATATTTATTCGGCCTCCATCTAATCCTTGCATGGCGATTTTGAAACCTTTTCCTTCTTCCCCTACTAAATTCTCTTTAGAAACTTTCACATCAGTCAAAGACACCAATCTTGTTGGTTGATTTTTCCAACCCATTTTAGGCTCATTTTTTCCATACTCTATGCCTGGTAAATCCGCTGGAATTAGAAAACATGAAATACCTTTCGCACCTGAATCACCTGTTCTGGCCATTAATACAAGACAATCTGTAGCTCCAGATCCTGATATGAAAGCCTTTGAACCATTTAGAATGAAATTATCACCATCTTTTTTAGCTGTAGTGCGCAAAGACGCAGAATCTGAACCTGAACCAGGTTCTGTCAAACAATAAGAGGCAAGCTTCTCACCCGAGCTGAGTTGAGGAAACCATTCTGTTTTTAATTCTTCCGAACCAAATTTGCTGATCATCCAAATCGCCATATTATGAATTGTCATAAAAGCCGTAGTGCTTGTGCAGCCCTGGGCTAGCTGCTCAAAAACTATCGAAGCATCAAGTCTACCTAAACCCATTCCTCCTAGATTAGTATCAACATAGAGTGATAAGAAACCTAACTCTCCAGCTTTCTTAAGAGTTTCTTTAGGAAAAAAAGCTTCTTTATCCCATTCAGCGGCATTAGGTTTCAATTCTTTATCAGAAAAGCTTTTTGCTAAGTCCCTGTAATGTTTTTGATCAGAATTTAAATCGAAATCCATGAACTACTCCAGATTGATGGTTAAGTTTTTTGTGCTTTCTTCATCTTCTTCAAACCATCTTTCAGTCACAGTCTTGGTCTCTGTGTAAAACCTAACTGCTTGTTTGCCATAGGCATGAAGATCCCCATAAAATGATTGTTTCCAACCAGTAAATGAAAAGAAAGGTAGGGGAACTGGTATAGGTACATTTATACCTACTTGACCAACTTCAATTTCATGTCTGAATTTTCTTGCAGACCTTCCAGAGGCTGTAAATATAGAAGTTCCATTACCATATGGATTTGCATTAATTAATTCTATTGCTTCCTCTAAAGTATTAACTTCGATGCAAAGTAAAACAGGCCCAAATATCTCTGTTTTATATATTTCAGATTCAGTTTTTACACCAGAAAATAGGGTAGTACCAATCCAGTTCCCATCTGGAAATCCTTCAACCTCACATTTGCTCCCATCTAATAGGCATGTTGCTTCGCTTTTTCCTTTCTCTATCAAACCAATAATCTTTTCCTTAGCCTGAGCGCTAATAACAGGACCAAAACCAGATTCTTCAGAGTCCCATGGGCCTGGTTTCACCATTGCCATTTCGTTCTTCAGGTCTTCTATCCATTCCTTCGAAGAACCCACGAAAACAGCAACACTGATCGCCATACATCTTTGACCAGCTGCTCCAACTGAAGATCCCACCAAACTATCAATAGTTTTATTTTTATTTGCATCTGGCATTACAACCATATGATTCTTAGCCCCAGCGAAAGATTGAACTCTTTTCAGATGTTCAGTTCCTGTTTTATAAATATATTGGCCGACGGGAACTGATCCAACAAATGAAATAGCTCTTATGTCAGGATGTCTAATAAGCTGGTCTACTTGATCTTTACCACCATGGATTACCTGTAGGAGATTTGGAGGAGCTCCAGCCTCTGTAAAAAGCTCTGCAAGTTTATTGGAGGTCATAGGATCTTGCTCAGAAGGCTTCAGGATAAAAGTGTTGCCACAGGCTATCGCCATCGGAAACATCCACAAAGGTATCATGGCAGGAAAATTGAATGGAGTAATGCCTAAACAAACCCCTAGAGACTGAGTATAACTATAAGAATCTATTTCTCTTGCAACATTTTCAACAGTTTCGCCCATCAATAAAGGGGTAATATTCGCCGCTTGCTCAACAACCTCTATACCTCTCCATACATCTCCTTTAGCATCTTCAAAAGTTTTTCCATTCTCTTTGCTAAGAATTTGAGCTATTTCATCTTGATTAATTTTAAGAAGATCTTGATATTTCATCATGACTCGAGATCTTTCAGGAGGAGGAGTTTCTCTCCAAGAAAAAAAAGCCTCTTTAGCAGAACCTATGGCACTCTCGATTTCTTCATCGGTAGTGCATGGAGCCTCACAAAGAACTTCTTGTGTGGCAGGGTTTAGAACTTCAATCCATTTTTTTGTACTACTCTTAACTGAGCTACCGCCTATAAAGAGATTCAATTTTTCAGTCATAAAGTATTTCTTCTTAATTTATCTGAAGTATCTTACTATCTTTCTTAGAAACTGATATAAATTGAATTAAATCGCGGGGAGAAAAAGATGCTAAAAACAAGAATTACAGATTTATTTGGAATAGAACATCCAGTGATACAAGGTGGAATGCAATGGGTTGGATATGCCGAGTTAGTATCTGCGGTATCCAATGCAGGAGCATTAGGAATTTTAACTGCGTTAACACAACCTACACCTGAAGATTTAGCCAAAGAGATAGACAGGACTAGAGAAATGACTGATAAGCCGTTTGGCGTAAATCTCACCGTACTGCCAACTATAAATCCTCCCCCTTATGAAGAATATGCTCAAGCTATTGTTGGGTCAGGGATCAAGATTGTTGAAACTGCGGGACGTAGTCCAGAACCCTTTATGGAATTATTTAAAGAGTATGACGTAAAAGTTATACATAAATGCACTTCTGTTAGACACGCTTTAAAAGCTCAATCTGTAGGTGTAAGTGCAATAACAATTGACGGTTTTGAGTGTGCCGGTCACCCTGGTGAAGATGATATTCCTTCCTTAGTTCTATTACCGCAAGCAGCAGAAGCCTTAGATGTACCTGTAGCGGGCTGCGGAGGATTTAGCGATGCTAAAAGCATGGTTGCGGCATTAGCTCTAGGCGGAGAGGCAATAGTCATGGGAACTCGATTTATGGCTACTCAGGAAGCTGGTATACATCAAAATGTTAAAGAGAAAATGACGGAGGCAGATGAACTCTCAACAAATCTAATGTTTAGAACTATGCACAATACAGCAAGAGTTTTTAAAAATTCGATATCTGATCAAGTAGTTGAGATAGAGTCTACAGGTTCTGCCACCTTTGAAGATGTTAAGGACCTTGTAGCAGGACAAAGGGGAAGGGTCGTTTTTGAAGAGGGAGATTTAGAACATGGCATATGGTCGGCAGGCATCTCAGTTGCGAGAGTTAAAGACGTACCAACTTGTAAAGAAATGGTTGAAAGGTTAGTTTCAGAAGCAGAGGAGATCATAGACGGAAGACTGCAGTCAGTAAAAGCTTAAGGAGATATCAATGGAAGACGTGAAAGTATATATGGTTGTAAACCTTGAAATTGAAGATAAAGATACTTATCTCAAATATGAAAAAGGTTTTTTCCCTATCTTAAAAAAACATGGCGGTGAGTTTTTAACATTTGATGATTCATTTAGGCATTTGGAGGGACCAGAACCTCTTTCTGGAGGTCGAGTAATAATATTTTCTTTTCCATCTGAAGCTGCAGCAGACGGATGGTACAATGATCCCGAATATCAGGAACTGTCAAAGTTTAGAAAAGAAGGCGCTCCATTACGCTCTTTGAGTCTCATCAAAGGTTTACCTCCAAGGTCCTGATTTAATCAAAAAAAGTGAAGTAAATTAGAAGAAGAAGCATCACATCAACAAACATTAGTACACTGATTGACGTGCAGCCATAAGATATTTCTTCTTTGTGCAACGATTTATGTATTGAAAAGGATAAGTATAAAAAAACAAGAAGGAAAAAAATCTTTATCACCGAATTAAACCCATTTTTTTGTAATATCCTTTATGGCTTTTGCCAAATCTAATGGCTGGTCCAACAAAACATGATGTGCAGCCTTTTCTATCGCCAACATTGGAGTGCCTTCAGGAACATTCTCTCTCATAAAATTTAGAATTTCGTCTGTCATCATATTGCTTTCGGTTCCGTAAATAATTCCCAGATTACATTTCAACTCAAAAGCTTGATTCTTTGTCATATGTGAAAAGCCTAATTTATCAAAAATTGTGTCATCAAATTTCCATTGGTATCCATTTTCCACTTCTCTGATAGACCATTCGGCTATATATTTAACTAAAAATTCATTTTCACATTCCTGCTCCGGGGTCAGTCTAAATCTCTCTAAAATAGCATCTCTTGTTGGATAAGTTTTTATTCTTCTTATAGGACCACTTCTAACATGAGTTGAATAGTCATAGGTTGGTGGTCTGATAGGTGAATCTATCATTATTATTCCCCCAAGCGCTTTGTCAGATATAGTACCAGCAAAAGCACTCATAAAACCCCCCATGCTGTGCCCACAAATAATGGGATCAGATATCTCAAAAAAGCCACTATCTTCAGCTACTGATAAGATTTCTTTTGCATAAAGTTGAGCTGAATAGTCTTCTCTATGATCACTATCACCCATTCCGGACATATCTATTGCACTAACTTGAAAATCTTCCAACAATAAAGGGGCTATAAAGTCCCACCAGTGAGAATGACTTCCACTGCCATGAACTAGGACCATACCAGGTTTAGTTACATCACCCCAATGTTGATAGTGAACATTTCCATCATCAACATTTATACTCCTTTGTTCCTTTGGTATTGACAAAGCTTCTTTAAACCATTCAGGATGAGAATTCATCATTTAGACATTCCTTTGAAATAAATTTATAGTTAATTAAGTATTTGAAGATGCTAGTCTATTATAATCTTAGACAATAAGGACGATTTATGAAAAATCCACTACAAGGTGCAAATACTCAGATGGCAGACCCGAATGAAGAACCGACTGTCCCTCAGGCTGCTGCAACAGTTTTATTGGTTAGAGATTCCAAAGATGAAGGAATAGAGGTCTTTTTAGTTGAAAGGGCATCTAAAGCAAATTTTGGAGGTGCATTTGTTTTCCCTGGTGGAAAAGTAGATCCAGAAGATGGCTTAGATAATATGGAGGAAATAACAACCGGCTCATCTGATCAGTATCTTTCTAATATCCTGGGCGAAGAAAAAGGAGGTCTAGCATACTGGGTGGCCTGTATCAGGGAATGTTTTGAGGAAGCGGGAATATTAATTGCATTTAGGCAAGATGGCTCTACATTTTACCCCTCAGATTCTGATGAGAGGCAAAGATTTATGGAGTATAGAAATAGACTAAATGCTGGAGAGGCTGTACTAGAAGAGATGTGTAAGAATGAAAAACTAACCCTTGCTACTGAAAGACTTGCCTATTTGGCCCATTGGATAACTCCTAAAATAGAAAAGAGAAGATATACAACTCGTTTCTTTGTAGCTATTGCACCTCAAGGTCAAGAGGGTCTTCATGATGGTTCGGAGAGTGTAAATAGTTTATGGATTAAACCTGAAGATGCCCTGCAACAACAAAAAGACGGAAAACTTTTGTTAATAATGCCTACTATTAAAAATCTTGAGAGTATATGTGGTTACTCAAATGTTGAATCACTCCTGGAGGAAAAATCCTCAATAGATCCTTCAACAATTCCTACAATTGAACCTAAGTTTTTTATGGAAGATGGAAAAATGGTAGGACTTCTTCCAGGAGATAAAGGTTATGAGGACCATTGATGGAAGCTGAAAAAGTTGTACAAATCTCCCCTTTAATCAGAAGGATTACGGCTGGCAATGGAAGTGTTTTTACTGGACCTGGTACAAATACCTACTTAGTAGGCAATGAAGAAGTAACAGTTATCGATCCCGGACCTGCTATGCAAGATCATATCGATGCCATTTTAGCTGCCTCTAAAAATATCAAACAAATACTCGTGACTCATACACATCCAGATCATTCTCCTGGGGTTCGTTTACTTAAAAACAAGTTAGGCATTCCAGCTTATGGCATGCTTACGAGCTCTACAAAAAATCAAGATACAACTTTTAGCCCAGAAAGACTTTTAGAAGATGGGGAGTTGCTTGAAGAGAATGAATTTTCATTAGAAGTGGTTCATACGCCTGGTCATGCGTCTAATCATCTCTGTTTTATTCTGAAGGAAGAGAAATTTATTTTTACAGGAGATCATATTATGAGTGGCTCTACTGTAGTTATAGGACCGCCAGATGGAAACATGAATCAGTATATAAATTCATTAGAAAAACTTAAGAACTACGATATTGAAAAGATAGCACCTGGTCATGGTGATATCTTAGAAAACCCTCATGAAGTAGCTGACTGGATAATCAGTCATAGGTTAGAAAGAGAGAAGAAGGTATTTTCGGCTCTCAAAGAGGCTTCTCGAGGAACGCCCGAATCTTTAGTAGAAAGAGTTTATGATGATGTAGATTCCTCTTTATTTCCTATCGCAAAAGCTTCGCTTTTGGCCCATCTAATTAAACTTGAAGAAGATAAGGTTATTGCAAAAGAAGGCGAAGAGTATATTTGGGAAGAACTTAATTAATTTTTACCCCTGTGCCGGCTAGAGCACAATAACCATCAGGATTTTTAGCTAGATATTGCTGATGATAATGTTCTGCATAATAAAAGATACGAGCTTCCTTCACTTCAGTCGTAATTGAGCCAAATCCGTTTAAATTTAATTGAGATTGATATTTTTGTTTTGTCTCAGCAATGATTTCTTTCTCTTCATCTGAGGAGTAATAAATGCCTGATCTATATTGGGTGCCCATATCATTACCTTGTCTCATGCCTTGAGTAGGATCATGATCTTCCCAAAATGTTTTTAGTAATGATTCATAACTTACAATTGTAGGATCATAAACAACAAGAACAACTTCGTTATGCCCTGTAAAACCGGTACAAACTTCTTTATAAGATGGATTTTTTGTATATCCACCAGCATATCCTGCTGCAGTTGAATAGACGCCATCTAATTCCCAAAACCTTCTCTCGACTCCCCAAAAACATCCCATTCCAAATATAGCTTGTTTTAGGTGATCTGGAAAAGGACCTTTTAATGGCGTTCCCTTTACAAAATGGTGCTCTGGAACTTCAACTTCCTCTTCTCTACCAATCAAAGCTTCAGATTCAAGAGGTAAGATGCTTTTTTTATTAAGTAAATCTATTAGCGACATTATTTATTCTCTCTATTTGCAATGAGTTCATCAACTACAGATGGATCTGCTAAAGTTGTGGTATCACCTAAGTTATCAATTTCGTTGGTGGCAATTTTTCTCAATATTCTTCTCATGATTTTACCAGATCTTGTCTTTGGTAATCCAGGAGCCCATTGAATAATATCTGGTTTAGCAATAGGTCCTATTTCTTTTGCAACCAGTTGAACTAAATCAGATTTGAGATCTTCTTCTGGCAAAATACCAGACATCAGAGTTACGTAGCAATAGATACCCTGTCCCTTTATCGGGTGAGGAAAACCTACTACAGCTGCCTCGGCAACAAGTTTATGTAATACCAAAGCTGACTCAATTTCAGCTGTACCCATTCTGTGGCCGGATACATTTAAAACATCATCCACCCTTCCTGTTATCCAGAAGTATCCATCCTCATCTCTTTTGGCACCATCACCAGTAAAGTAATATCCGGGAAAAGGTTTAAAATAAGTTTCGTAAAACCGCTTATGATCTCCATAGACTGACCGTAACTGACTCGGCCATGAACGCTTTATCATCAAAAGTCCCTCGCCCGGACCTTCAATTTCTCGGCCATCTTTATCTAGCAACGCAGGCTGAATACCAAAAAAAGGTAATGTTGCAGACCCAGGTTTTAATGATGTAGCTCCTGGGAGTGGCGTTAACATA
>LULK01000751.1_pt1 | contig 11384 bp, 14 predicted proteins | sample 728181 | NCBI WGS metagenome assembly LULK01 (sample SAMN03860291, study PRJNA289734) | marine metagenome | biome: seawater column; feature: ocean; material: water; isolation source: Red Sea water column Station 169 - depth 10m | place: Saudi Arabia: Red Sea | collected 2011-10-15 | depth 10 m | reverse complement strand
CCATTTTGATAAACGGCAAATGATGCACCCACCTCCTCATCATTTTCTAAGTTTTTCTTGAATAATTCGTAAGTGTTTTCGAACTTTTTATTAAACTCACCCAACGCTGTTATCTCATTTTCTGTGGTCATTTATAGTGTCATAAGGCTATTATTTATATATTCTGCAGTAGATTATATGACAGAGCAGAATAACAAAACATATTTAATAGGTTTTATACTGGCACTATCTGCTGGTTTGATATGGAGTTTTGGAGCTCCTACTGTTAGATACATGGTAGATGCTCAGGTCTATCAATGGCATTACCTTTTTTATAGAGGTATAGTTGTAGCAACAATTTTGTTGATATATTTGATTTATAACGAAGGAATTTCTTTCTATCATAATTTTAATAGAGTTGGATCATCTGGTTTATTGGGCGGTATTGGTCTTGCTGCAGCTTTTATATTTTTTATTTTTGGAATGACTTATACCTCTGCGGCTACCACATTATTTATGATTGGCACACAACCATTATTTGCAGGGCTCTTTGCATATATCTTTCTAAAAGAAAAAATTGGCATCACAACTGCGATAGCGTGTTTTGTATCTTTGTTTGGAATCTTTCTAATGGCTTATAATGACTGGTATGCAGGAACCTTTTTAGGTTGGGTATTTGGTTTATTCTGTTCTATTGGATTTGCAATATTTGCAACAACGCTCAGATGGCAACCAGACACACCTAAATTTACGACAATCATTATTGCTGGAATTGCCTGCTCACTTTTTTCAATGATTATGATTGTTTTATTTGCTGACAGTTACTCAATGCCGTTACAAAATATTTTATTAAGTATGCTACATGGAACTTTAGTTGGGATTGGACTTATACTTTTAAGTTTAGGTGCGCGCTATCTGCCTGCAGCAGAATTTATGTTACTTTCTTTAACAGAAGTTGTGGGAGGAGTAATTTGGTGTTGGATACCTTTATTTGGAGTAAACGAAGTTCCCTCAAACATAACTTTAATGGGTGGCTTGGTAATTATCATTGCTATAAGTTTTTATGCTTTTGGTACTACAAAAAAAACTACACCGCCAACGCTATAGAAAAGTATGAGTGATATTGATAATGTTAGCTGGAATTATCCTACCCCAATATGGTTTGGTTTAGGCCGTTCCCTAGAGATCCCAAATGCCTTAGAAGCTCAAGGTATGCAAAATCCTTTAGTTGTTACCGATCCAGAATTTACCTCTAATAAAAACTTTATAAAAATTATTGAATTATTAAAAAATAATAAAATCAAACACTCAATTTTTTCAAATATAAAAGGAAATCCAACTGGCAAGAACGTAATGGACGGTGTCGAACACTTTTTGTCTAACAATAACGATGGTGTAATTGCGATTGGTGGAGGAAGTTCTCTTGATGCTGGTAAAGCAATTGCCTTTATGACAAAACAAAAGGAAAACCTGTGGTTTTTCGAAGATATTGGGGATAATTGGACAAGGGCAATTACAGATCAACTTCCAAAAGTAATTGCGATACCAACTACGGCTGGCACAGGTTCTGAAACAGGCCGCGCATCACTTATTTTGGACGAAAGTGATAAGACAAAAAAAATAATATTTCATCCCTCGTTCTTACCAGACCTTGTAATACTTGATCCAAATTTAACTTTATCTCTTCCACCTCATCTCACAGCCGCAACAGGTATGGACGCTTTAGCTCATTGTTTAGAGGCATACTGTGCTAGAGGTTTTCATCCTATGGCAGATGGTATTGCACTAGAAGGGATAAAGAACGTGAAAGATAGTCTTCTAAGTGCCTATAAAAATCCTGATGATATCTTTGCAAGATCAAAAATGTTAGTAACATCATCAATGGGATCAACTGCATTTCAAAAAGGACTAGGAGCAATACATTCTCTTTCACATCCTATAAATGCAGTTAATGATATTCATCACGGTCTCTCAAATGCGATATTTATGCCATATGTACTTAAGTTTAATGAACCGATTATAAGTCAGAGGATACAACTTTTAACAAAATACTTAGAATTAGAAAATTCTACATTTGATGGTTTTCTGTCGTGGATATTGAAGCTTAGAGATGAACTCGCTATCCCCCATACACTGAAGGAGCTTAATCAAGAATTTGATTTTGAACTACTCAGTGAAATGGCCTTGAAAGATCCATCCACTGGACCAAACCCACGTGATATAAGTCTTGATGAAATGAAGCAACTTTACATTAACTCATATGAGGGTATTCTATAAGTATGATCAAAACAGAAAAACTAGTTTATGGTTCTGCAAATTCTAGTGTGCAATTTGAAGGTTCAATAAGTTATGAAGATAGTTTTGATACACCAAGACCAGGAGTTCTCGTATGTCATGCTTATGGAGGCCATTCTGATTTTGATATTAAGAAATCAGAACAACTTGCTGAGCTTGGGTACTTTGCATTTGCTATGGATTTATATGGACAGGGAAGAAGAGGTTCAAATCCCCAAGAGTCAATGGAGTTGATGAATGAATTTAATTCTGACCGAGTATTGCTTCAACAAAGAATGATACATGCTTTTCAAACCCTCAAGAATTTTGATAAAGTTGATGAAAACAAAACCGGAGCAATTGGATTTTGTTTTGGAGGAAAATGTGCACTTGATTTGGCTAGGGCAGGTGAAGATGTTAAAGGGGTTGTAAGTTTTCATGGATTATATGACGCACCAACGGCAAGTTCAGGAAAGCAATTAAAAGGATCAATAAAAATTGACTCATCGATTTTAATTCTACATGGGTACGATGATCCCATGGCCACTCCACAAAATATGATTGATTTAGCTGATGAATTAAATTCAAAAAAAGCAAATTGGCAAATTCATGCTTACGGCAATGTTGGTCATGCTTTTACAAATCCTGAAGCTAATGATCGAAACTCAGGATTATTCTACGATGCGCATGCGGATCAGCACTCATGGCGAGAGATGTCTAATTTTTTTGAAAAAATTTTTTCTTGAAATTATTATTCAGACTTCCAATTGATATTTTTCATTGAATTAAGATAATTCTTAAATTCTTTTATCAATTCAGAGCTTGGTTTTACTGTTTTTCGTCTTTTATCGTTCTCTGTTTTCTCTAAATGTATGAAACCTCTGTCACAAGCCTCATTAATCATCATAGATGACTTAGGCCGAGATGTATGAAAGAGCTTTGTCTTTAATTCTTCAACACATAGCTTTTCTTTATTTTGATGGGCTGACATTACAAGGAGCATCATATGATAATGAGATGGGGTCTTTCTGAAAAAGTGCTTACTTGAGCGGTGTGACGTTCCCATTTGTTCTTCCCAAAATCTGAGGAGTGAGTTTGTTGCGCTCATATAGAAAAATTTTACAGCAAATAGAGCGATCGTCTAATTAAATTTTAAAAAAATTACTATTTAATTATCCCAATAAGTGAACTCATCGCCATCTTGAAATGCATACCCATTGTGTTTATCAATTAATATAGGAACAGACATTGTGTTATCATATAGTGGAGGAGGTTGAACCTTTTTATGATCATTTAATAGTCTTTTAAGCTCTTCAACTTTTAAAGTCATTTCGCTTGCAAGATTAATTCTCTCATAGGGGTCACTCTCAACATTAAACAACCAGTCTTTACCAGTTCGGTGATCAGTAATGAGCTTCCAATTTTCGTGAAGAACAGTTTGAAGGCGACCTTGTAGCCAATATAGTGTTTCATGCGGCATGTCTGAATTGTGATTTTGTAAAAAGGGCAATAGGTTTACTCCGTCAATAATTCTATCATCTGGTAATTCTGCTCCAGCTGCAGCAGCAAATGTTGGTAAAATATCATTTGCGTGAATAGGGGCGTTAAATTCTATTCCTGGTTTAATTTTATTTGGCCATTTAGCCATAAATGGAACATGCAAACCACCTTCGAAATGAGTTAGTTTCCATCCACGATAAGGTTTATTGATATCAGATAAATGAATGTAATTAGCTCCACCGTTATCGCTGGTTAATACTATAAGTGTATTATCTGTTAGATTATTCTTTTCAAGTGTATCTAATATTCTGCCAACACTTCTATCAAGAGCTTTTAACATTCCAGAATATACTTTTAATTCTTCACTGAATTCACCCTCGATATGGTGAAAATGATCATAGTCGTCTCTAAGAGCTTGAAGTGGATTATGAGGCGCAAAGTGAGATAGGTATAAAAAGAAGGGCCTGTTCTTATTTTTTTCAATAACTTTGATTGCTTCATCTGTGTAGTAGTCAGTAATATATCCACGAGGTTTAAATGGTTCACTGTTATTATTTCGTGTAGCGTATTGAGTACTGGCCCAAACCATCTCGTCAATAATTTCCCCAGTTCTAGCATTTACAACATCTGGATGATTCTCTGGAAGATAAAGTCCGCCCATTAGTTGAAGGCTGTCGTCAAACCCCTGATCAGTTGGACCATAACTTGGAGCAGTTCCTAGATGCCACTTTCCAATTATTGCAGTGTAATATCCTTCATTTTTTAGTACTTCTGGAATAGTTATTTCACTAGATGGCATTCCTGGGTATCCAATATTACCGTCATTATCCAAAGCAGTAAGTTCAGCTTCATCATCAAAAATTATAGGAAAACCCGTATCGTTTAATTCTTCACCCCATTTTGTAATAGTAATGAGTGATTTAAATGCAGGGGTAAATTCAAATCCAAATCTTGTTGAATAGCGACCAGTCATAATTGAAGCACGTGAAGGAGAGCAGCTTGCACTTGCCGCATAACCATTATTAAATTTTATACCTTCTAAACCAATACGATCCATGTTTGGTGTCATTAAACTGCCATCTCCAGCACCGCCATTATAAAGTGATACATCATTGAAGCCCAAATCATCTGCAAGTATTAAAATTATATTTGGTTTATTAGCTAAGGCAGGATCTCTTTCTGATGGACCGTCTGGCCAAATGACCTCACGGTTTTCAGCAACTGGTCTTGTGAACTCAAATATAGTTGGTAGTGACCAAAGAAATATTTGAAGTTTGTATGTCCATAGGATTAAAGCAAGAATAAGAATAAAAAAAACTGAAAGAGATATTTTTTTTATCATTATTCGATATTTGTAATTGTAATATCTTCTGAATTAACTGGTAAAATTGCTATGGTACCATCATCAGCTAATGTCCAGTTATCAGGTCGAACTTCGCTTACCCCTTTTACGAAAATTATTTTAGCAATAAAACTATCGGGAGCTGGTATCAGGTGATAAAAAATTAACTCTTTTACATTTGCTTCATTTGCGGCTTGCGCAGCTTCAACAGGCGAGGCGTGATATCCCTGAATATCATAAAAAACTCTTGAAAGTTGAGGTTGTATAATCTCTGATATATCCTCAGCTCTACCTATCATATTATATGACAATGCATCATGAAAAAGTAAGTCAGCATTTTTTGATTGTTCAATCAAATTTGTACTGTAATCCGTATCCCCACTAATTACGATTGATCTTCCTTTATAATCAAAGCGAAATCCCAATGAGGGATAAACTGGCAGATGTTCAACTTCAAATGCTGTTATCTTCAGACTGCCATCATCAAAAATAACTGGATTATTTAAATCTATTATTTTTGTATCAAAGCCAGCAATGTCAGATGGAGCTACTTCCTCTCCATGATGTAGCGTTCTCCATTCATAATCAAGCTCGTAAGCCCTTGTTATGCCCTCTGTAACTAATTGTGTTCCCTCTGGTCCATAAACAGGAAGTTTTCCTTCTCTATTTTGAGTTACCCATGAATAAAGATGAAAATCAGCCAAATCAGAAATATGGTCTGAATGCAGATGAGTAAACAATACGGCATCTAAATTACCAAGATCTATCTGCCAATTTATTAGATTTTGCCTACTTCCATCTCCGGTATCCACAATAAACATATGTTCTGGAGTTTTGATCATAATACATGGCTCAGCTCTTCCTTTACCAGGTAATGGACCTCGTGATCCACAGACAAGTCCAATAATATAATCACCTTCAAAGGTAACTAATTTATCTTGATTATTTAACTGAGATTCAAAAATTAAGTCGATAAAGAAATTTTGAACTGATGTATTTCTTATTCCAAAGAACCCAACAATAAATATTAAGATTGCAACTATTAAGAAATAATAGATTTTCCTCATAGTTAATTACCAGAAACCTTTCTGGATGTAATAAGCAATATTGCAACAAGAACAATTTCAATAATAATAAATTGTGTTGCAAAAGTTGCATCATGTGCAGCCCACGATATGATTCTAAATATTGCTGTAACACTTAAAAGCATTGCAGGAGCATAAAACCAAATATTTTTTAGAGTATAAGCCGCAAGTATCATCATCAAACCAATGCAAAAGAAATAACTTCCAACATCGCCAATCAGACTGCTTCGACCTAATCCTTCTGGAATTACTAATATACCAAAATTTGCTCCAGCATCGTATGGAGATATTATCCAAACAAGACCAAGTACAATAAATATAAATCCGTTTATTGTATTTAGAATAATTAAAAATTTATTCATGATGACTCCTCTATTATTTCCATAATTCTTTGTGCTGTTTCATGGCCTGAATTTTGATTTTGGCCAGTTACAAATCGTTTTTCATCATCAACAACTACGTGATAAGCAAACTGGTCAAGAAATTTGGTTTTAGCTTCAAACAATGCGCCAGCTTTTTTTAATTCTTCTTCCGGATGTAATGGTGTCATTGTAATATTAAGTTCTTTAACTTGTTTGTCAGTTACACCAGTCATTTTCCTTCCAGCAATGAGAATGTTGCCGTTTTTATCTTTTGAATTAATTAACCCCAAAGGACCATGGCAAATTGCACCTATAATACTCCCTGAGTAATATGCTTTAGAAATTCCTGCAGCTAAGGTATCTGAAAAGCCCAAGTCATATGCAGCTCCCCATCCACCAGCAAGAAATACAATATCATACACAGAGAAATCTATTTCATTAATATTGATTGAATTGTTAAGTTTGTTTACCGCCTCAGCATCCTTATAAAATCTTTTATCAGATGAAGACCTCACGAAATATGATGTTGTTTGTGGATCCACTGGAATTTCTCCACCTTTGATACTTGCAATATCAACACTTATGTTAGCATCTATAAATTCGAAATAGGGAGCAGTTAATTCAGAACTCGCAAGACCCGAGGGTTTACCAGATGACTCTCCCGGATAATTTAAAACCCCATGACTTGTTGCAATTATAAGAGCTTTTTTTCCAGATAAATCAAATGTATTTCCCTCATAGTCTGGATGTAAACCCAAGTTTTTAAGAATATATGGCAAAAGAATAATTACTGTAATGACGATAAAAATTAGAGATAATAAAGTTTTTCTAACTGCTGATTGATACATAATTTTCTTACTTAAGTTTCATTAAAAATAGTAACTTTAACTCTTCAATAAGTCTTTCTTCTTTCGTATTATTAAATTTGGTCATACGAAACCATGCTGCGTATGAAATTAGGGTATCAATAAGATTTTGTTTATCTTTGTTAATCATTTTAATTTCAGGTATTAAATCTTCGAATCTCTGTCTCAAAATATGATTAAATTTTATAAATCCAGTTCTTATTGCATTAGAATTATTTAAACTTGTAATAGTTAAATTAAATACATGCTGGTATGTGTTATATAAATAAAAACGCTCTTTAATTACATGTTCAATTCTCTGATCTTTGCTGTTTTGTTTTGGATTATTTTTTGCAATATAGCTCTCAAGATCGTTTAGATAACGACGATTTACTTCCTCAATTAATCCTTCCATATCGTCAATGTGCCTAAAAACAGTTCTTATTCCAACTCCAGATTTTACAGCAATTTCCTGGGCGGTTGGTATTTGACCGTTGTTATTTTTTCTTAATAAAGAAATAGTGGCTGCAACAATTTTATTTAATGTTGTTTTACTTCTGTTGATGCGTCCATCGTTAACAATTGGTGTAATTACCATAGATAAAAATTATCTATTGACAGTGTTTATGTCAATACTTTAGGCTTTATTAAAAATATAAAATTCGTGAATAGAATTACAGAAATACTTGGTTCTAAATATCCAATTATACAGGCCCCAATGGGATGGATTGCAAGAAGTGCATTAGCTTCAGCGGTTTCTAATGCTGGAGGGTTTGGAATTATTGAAACTTCATCAGGTGAGCTTGAGGAGTGTAAGCAGGAAATCAAAAAAATGAGTACACTCACCAATCGACCCTTTGGCGTGAATCTTCCAATTCTTTTTTTACGTGATGAAAGTATGATCAATTTGGTTATCGAAGAGAAAGTAAAATTTGTAACTACATCTGCTGGTGATCCAGCAAAATATATTCACATTTTAAAAGATGCAGGCATTAAAGTCTTTCATGCTGTACCAAGTTTGGCAGGCGCGCTAAAAGCGATAAAAGCTGGTGTGGATGGCTTAGTAGTTGAAGGGACTGAGGGGGGCGGATTTAAAAATCCTGAAGAAGTTGGACTTTACGTATTATTGCAGTCCATTAGAAAGCATTCTGATATACCGATGGTTGCGGCTGGAGGTATAGTTGATGGCATAGGAATGGCCGCAGCATTTGCAGCAGGAGCTGAGGGAATACAAATGGGGACTAGGTTTGTCTCATCTAAAGAGAGTCCGGTTCATCAAAATTATAAGCAAGCAATTTTAGATTCAGACGAACAAGGAACTTACATATTAAATAAAAAATCTAAACCTTGTGTTCGTGCAATTAAAACTGACTTCACTCACGGTATTTATGAAAAAGGTGAAATGGATATGTCCGCAATGTTCGGTATTAAGAAACTTTATTTTGAGGGTGACATGAACGCAGCACCAGCATTGGCAGGTCAATCGATGGGCTTAATTGATGAGATCAAAGGTGTTGAAGAAATTATCAATGAAACTATTTCGCAGTTTAATGAAGTGTGTAAAAAAATGGGAAATCACAATTTTGCTAATTAAATGAAATTTATCAGCCTTTTACCCACAGAAGCAAACAACAATTATCAGGGTTTAAAGTTTGCACTTTGGTTTTTTTATTTATATCTCGCATTAGTAGCGTTCAGATCGTTTACCCACATGTTCGCTCAAGATGCTGGTTTAAATTCAATTGCTTCAATTATAATTTTTCCAGAGGTTAATAATTTAAATCCTAATAGTGTAATTTATCTTATAGGTTCTTTATGGGGTGGATCACAGATCGTAGTACTTTTTATATCAATTATAATTCTTATAAAATATAAAAGCCTTTTATCATTAGCCTGGCTAGTTTTCGTATTTGATAACATATTAAGAATTATAACGATGACGATGCATAATTTAGATCAGGATTATCTCACTTCAACTGCCCCAGGAGGTTTAGTTGGGACAAGTGTCATGTTATTTGTTACACTTTTAATGTTTTTTATCTCGACCATTGAAAGGAAACAGAAATGAAAGTAGAGAATCGTGTTTTTCCAAATAGAGAACAAATGAAAGGTTTTTTTGAGAATACGGATGACAATGAAGAATTAGTTTTGCATACAGATGTAAAACGTTTAGCGGTCGGTAAAGTTGAAGAATTATGGGACGTTGTTGCTATTGCAAAATGGCCTTCAAGAAAAATAATGGGTGAAAATATGATGCCCAGTGACCCAGAATATCTTGAAGCTTATCAGCATCGCGAAGCAGGATTAGCAGGCCAATTAAATATTGAAACAAAAGAAATTAATGATTGAATTATATACTTCACCTACACCAAATGGATATAAGATTTCAGTAGCTCTTGAAGAGTTGGAAATACCTTACAATGTTCATGTTGTGAATTTACAAGCTGGTGATCAAAAGAAGCCTGAATTTTTAGCAATGAATCCCAACGGGCGTATCCCTGTCATAGTTGATACTGAAAATGATAACCTTTCAATAATGGAAAGCGGCGCACAACTAATTTATTTAGCTGAGAAAGTAGGCAAATTATTGCCTACAGAGTCAATTGCACGTTCAAAAGTTATTCAGTGGTTAATGTTTCAAATGGGAGGAATTGGTCCGATGATGGGGCAGGCCAATGTTTTCTTTCGTTATTGGCCTGGTGAAAAATTACAGCCAGCAATTGACCGTTATCAAAATGAAGGAAGACGCTTGTTTGAAGTTATGGAGACACGTTTAAAAGATAATGAGTTTCTCGCTGATGATTTTAGTATAGCTGATATTGCAAATTGGTGTTGGGTAAGAACATATAAATGGTCAGGTGTGAATATCGACGGTCTTGAAGGTGTAAAAAGATGGATGCAGATGATGGAAGATAGACCGGCTTGCAAAAAAGGTGTTGCAGTACCAATTGATATTATGGAGTTGATGAGAAATATGAAACAGTCAAAAGATTTAACCAATACCGGTTCAAAAATAATTCAGAAGTAGGAGAATAAAGATGAGTTTACCAAATCCATTAGTTGTTCTTGGCGGTGTGGGCTCACCCTATACACGTAAGATGCTCTCATATCTTAGGTATAAACGTATTCCTCATAAAATGATTTGGGGAGACCCTTCAAAATATCTTGATCAAGAGGGTATTGAAAAGCCCAAGCCTGGATTACTGCCAACATTTATCCTACCTGATGAAAATGGAAATTTAAAAGCTGTAACTGATTCGACTCCGTTAATAAGAAGGATTGATAAAGAGGTTAGTGAGCGAAGTACTATTCCATCTGATCCTGCACTTGCGTTTATAAATTATTTAATTGAAGATTTTGCTGATGAGTGGGGGACGAAATATATGTTTCATTATAGATGGCATGATCAAAAAGATGCTGAAAATGCAGGAACAATTTTACCTCTTCAAACCGTAGGAATGATGCCAAATGAAATGCTAGATAATTTAAAGGGAATGATAAGCAAAAGGCAGATAGATAGGTTATGGGTAGTGGGTTCCAACAACGACACAGCTCCTATCATAGATGCAAGTTTCAGACGTTTATTGGGTATACTTGAGAAACATTTCACATCAACACCTTATTTGATAAGCAATAGACCCTCATCAAGCGATTTTGCAATGTATGGTCAACTGTCTCAACTTGTAAACTTTGATCCCACGCCAAGAGAAATTTGTCATGAAGTATCTCTTAGGACAGTCGCGTGGGTTGGTTTAATTGAAGATCAATCTGGTATTGAGGTAGATGATGAACAATGGGGATCAATTGATACTTTACCGTCAACGGTAAAGGAGTTACTTGCAGAAATCGGTAAGGGTTATGTGCCTGCACAGCTAGCAAACGCTAAAGCATTAGAAAATGGCGATAAAGAATGGCAAACAGAGATTGATGGATGTCTGTGGAAACAAAAATCATTTCCTTACCAGGCAAAGTGTTTAAAGTGGCTTAACGAAGAATA
>LULK01001035.1_pt1 | contig 11401 bp, 10 predicted proteins | sample 728181 | NCBI WGS metagenome assembly LULK01 (sample SAMN03860291, study PRJNA289734) | marine metagenome | biome: seawater column; feature: ocean; material: water; isolation source: Red Sea water column Station 169 - depth 10m | place: Saudi Arabia: Red Sea | collected 2011-10-15 | depth 10 m | reverse complement strand
GCTTGGAGCTGCTTTTAATGCAATAGATCAATTTATTTTTCGTGGAAATTTACCCTTTACCTTAAATCATGCTACTCCTGATCATGCATGTTTAAAGAAAGCTGACGAAATGCCCAAAATAGAATATCCAAAACCTGATGGAATTTATTCATTTGATAAGCTCTCATCGGTATATCTATCAAATACCAATCATGAAGAAGACCAACCATGTCATTTACAATTAAAAGATCCAACAATTCCAATAAGTGTCAATCTCCCAATGTATGATGAACCAGCACAAAGATATTGTCCGGCAGGAGTTTATGAGGTTGTTAATAAAGATAATGAAAACAAGTTTGTAATTAACGCACAAAACTGTGTTCATTGTAAAACTTGTGATATCAAAGATCCGTCTCAAAATATTAATTGGGTAAGTCCTGAAGGTCCTGGTGGTCCAAATTATCCTAATATGTAATGAATAAATATTTAATTTCTTTAACTGTCTGCATATTTTTCGTTTCTTCTTGCGCATCTGTTGAAGTAACAGAATACGATAGATCAGTTTGAAAAAGATAGACTTTCAGATTTTGAATCTTTAGAAAAACTTAATTCTATTGACTATGACAAACTTAATCCTGACAATAAACTTAATTACAATCTAAAAAAATTTGACATTGAAAGTGACTTAAATCTTAGTCAATTTCCTATATATTATCTAAGATTGAATCAACGTGGTGGAATTCAGAGTTTTTATGAGACAGGAAACAGATTGGTATATCAATCAAAAAAAGACTATTACGATTGGTTAAACAGACTAAATCAGTTTTCTGAAAATATTTTAAATTTTTTAGAAATTAATAAACAAGGATTACAAAATGGTTATACTCAGCCAAAGTTAGTTACTCAAGGAGTTATTTCTCAAATTGATGCAATAATTAACTCTGATATCAATTCAAATCCATATTTAAAAGTTTTTATTGATGCAGACGAAACTCTTTTATCGCAAAATGAAAAACTCGAACTTATAGATAATGCAAAAGAGTTAATTATTAATAAGATTAATCCAGCTTATATCAAACTTAACAATTTTTTAAAAAATGATTATTTAGTTAATTCAAGGGATACTATTGGCATTAAAGACATCCCTGAAGGTAAAAAATATTACGAACAATTAGCTAAACACTATACTACTACAGATCTTACACCTGATGAGATTCATGAGATTGGTCTAAGAGAAATTCAAAGGATTCGTGCTGAAATGGAAGAAATTATCGATTCTGTTAATTGGGATGGCGATTTTGAATCATTTTTAAATTATCTAAGAACTAGTCCTAGATTTTATTATGACAATCCAGATGATCTTTTTGATGCATATTTAATCATGTCAAAAACAATTGATCCGTTATTGCCTAAATTATTCAATATTTTTCCAAGGGCTCCATATGGAGTAATACCAATTCCAGCAGAGTCAGCACCATTTACAACTACAGCTTATTACAATAGCCCTAGTCCAGGTAGACCAGGCTATTTTTATGCAAATTTATATAAGCCTGATTCAAGGCCTAAATATGAAATACCTGTTTTAACAGTTCATGAGGCAGTTCCAGGTCATCATTTTCAAATATCACTTGCTCAGGAATTAGAAAATGTACCAACATTTAGAAAATATCAGGGTATCACTGCATTTGTTGAAGGTTGGGGTTTATACAGCGAAGAACTAGGTGAATATATAAATCTATATGATGATCCATATGATAAATTTGGACAGCTTACCTATGACATGTGGAGAGCAATTAGGCTCGTTGTTGATACAGGTATGCATTATAAAGATTGGACAAGAGATGATGCCATCAACTTATTTATTGAAAATTCTGCAAAATCAATTTTAGATATTGAAAATGAAGTAGATAGATACATTGCCTGGCCAGGTCAAGCTCTTGCATACAAGATTGGTCAGTTAAAAATCTTAGAACTTAGAAGTAAAGCTGAAAAAGAACTTGGTGAAAAGTATGATATCAAGGACTTTCATGATGAGGTTTTGAAAAGAGGTTCATTACCCTTAGATTTGCTTGAATATTATATTGATGAATGGATTAATCAGACTTTGAACTCTTAGTTTTTCTACATTTTTCACTACAATAAATTACATTATCCCAATCTTTTTTCCATTTTTTTCTCCATAAAAATGGTCTATTGCAAACAGGACATATTTTTTTTGGTAAATTTAATTTTTTATGCAATTTTTCCTATAGTATGTTTTATCTTAAGACTTGGTAAATATAATAAATTTTGATCAATATAATTTTGTTCTAAAGCATAATTTATTAAATTGTAATATGTATTTCTATCGAAAAATCCATCTAGATTATTTCTAACATTTACTATTGGTATAAATGCATCTTTATTTTTAATTAATTTAGTTGTGTTAGTTTTACTTAACACAAACTCGTAATCAAAATTTGTTAATAAAGATACCCTATCATCAGTAAGCGAATAATCAATAATTTTATAAGGAGCTAATTCAACTCTTACAGGAACTTTTTCAACAGGAGTAACTAGAAAATACTCATCATCGTCTTTTCTAAGCACGGTCGAGAAAAGCTTCGTAAGCTTATAGTTTTTAATTGGTGAATCGTTATAAAACCAATTTCCTTCTCTATCAATATAAAATTCTTGACCCTCACATAATTCAGGATTCCAAAGATGTACTGGAGGAAAAATATCACTCTGATTTTTTAGGTTTTTGGTAATTTTAGAAATACTCATATAAGGATCTAAAAATAATAAATAAAGCTATAAAACATAATATTAGTGACATTATTGATGATAAATATTTATTTGAATAAGCATTGAAAGTTTTATGTTCCGAAGCTGTAATAATATAACTCAGAAAAATAAACCATAGACTTGACGTTATAGCAAAATAAATTGGATAAACGTAAAAATAAATATTATTTAAATCCTCAATTAATATCGTAAATAATGATACAAAAAATAAAAAGGCTTTTACATTAAAGACATTGGTGATTAGTCCTGCTAATAAACTATTATTTCGTTTAGTGCCTATTTCACTATCCTCTTTAGCAGCAGATTTAGAAATAAACATATTTACTCCTAAATAAAGAATATATAAACCACCAACAATACTAATTATAAATTTATACAGATTATTAGAGACAATAATTAATGAAATCCCATTAATAGCTAAAAGGCAGTGTAAATAGATTCCTATTCCTATTCCTAAAGCAGTTTTGAAACCTTCTTTTCGTCCGTACAATGATACCTGCCTTATTACAATTGCAGTATCAGGACCTGGACTAGTTAATGCTATTAAATGTGCGATTGCTGACCAAAGAAACATAATTAATTTATAACTGTTGGCTCTATATCTAATGAAATATTAAATGTTTCATTAATAACATCTTTAATATTGTTAGCAAAACTTAAGATCTCTCTTTGCGTGGCTTTGCCATTACTAACTAACACTAAAGCATGATTAGAATAAATTGATACATTGTTAAAATTCTCTAAATCATTCTTAACAAGCTGTATAAGTCTGGCTGCACCAGATTAATGTTATTGTCTTTTATATAATTCTGAATAGACTCATATTCGAGATTTAAAGATTTAAATCCATTTGTAATAAAATCAATATTAAAAATAATATACGGCTTATCTTTTAGTGATGACTTCCTGTAAGAGAAATTACAATCAGAATTAGATAATGATAAAAATTTATTTTTAACATAATCAAAACAGTCTACCCTTGCAATTAAATTCGAGACTTCTTGTCCATAAGCTCCAATATTTTGTATAGGGCTAGCTCCGACACTTCCAGGTATTAAAGATAAATTCTCAAAGCCATATATCTTATTTTTAATCATTTCTTTCACAAAAGAATGCCAATTAACAGATGATCCAACTGAAACTGTAGAGTCATTTGTATTATATTGAACTTTATTAAATGTAGGCTTTATAACAACACCTTCAAAATAATCTTTAGGAACAATATTAGTTCCCTCACCTATAACTAATACAGGTAATTTTTGTTGATTAATAAATTTATACAGATTTTCAAATTGTGTAACTTCATTAATTTCAATAAAAAATCTACACTTTGAATTAATCTTCAAACTGTTTGAAATGTTATGATTGGATAAGATATTCATTAATCAAGCAAATAATCAATAGCAGCTTTTAGGTCATCTTCAGTATCGATACCATGAGGTATATTTCCTTCATAATGTGAAACATAAATTGAAAAATTATTTTCTAAAAATCTTAACTGTTCTAATTTAAATTTTAGCTCATTTTCAGTTGGCTCAAGATTAACCAATTTCGATAAAACTTTTAAACTATATCCATAAATTCCAATATGTCTTTTTGGATTCTTAATAACTCCAGTTCTAATAAAAGAAGTTGCAAAATTATTGTCAGTTTCAACAAGAACACAATTTGGATTAGTTATATCAAAATCAGAAGAAATGTTATTTGAAACTGTAATCACATCACATGAATTATTGAAATAATCATCAATAGTTTTTTTAATTAATTTACTAGGTATGAAAGGTTCATCACCTTGGAGGTTAAGAATGAAGCTATTTTTGTTTAAATTAAGTTTTTTTGCTGCCTCATATACCCTATCCGTTCCAGATATATGTTCTGTTTTAGTAATGACTACATTATTGGTTATTTCTTTTAAATTATTTTTTACTAAAACTGAATCTGTAGCAACATAAACATTTTCTGTGATTTCTAATGCATTTATTACAACCCTCTGAATTAGAGTTTTTCCTTTAATATTAACAAGAGGTTTATTCTTAAGTCTTGTTGATCCTATGCGCGAAGGTATAACTATAAATAAATCATCCCTATTCATTATAAGAAATCGACTTTAATTTTTTATCTAAATTTTCTATAAATTTATTGCTTACATCGGCATCAATAGTTAGATACCAAATTTTATTATTATCAAAATTTTTACATTTTGCTGCATCTTTTTCTGTCATTACAATTGGGAGATGATCAAGATAATAAATATCACTTGAAGAAAAATTATAGTGATCTGGGAATGGGTGTCTGATAATGTCAAAACCTAATCTATCTAATAAATCAAAAAATCTGCCTGGATTTCCTAAACCAGCAACTGCATGAACCTGTTTATGCATTGGCCAATCTTTAACAGAGTAAGATTTACCCGATTTTAAATGAACAAATTTAGACGGACTAATATTCATCAAGAATTCTCCCTCTTGAGTAGGTCCACTATTATTTATTATAAAATCTACACTATCTAATCTTTTTCTAGACTCTCTTAAAGGTCCTGCAGGAAACGTAAGGTTATTACCAAACCTTCTCTTACCATCTATTACTGCGATTTCTATATCTCTTCCCATTTTGTAATGCTGTAATCCGTCGTCAGAAATAATCACATTACAGTCATGATTTTTAATGATGCTTTTAACAGCCCTAACTCTATTTTTATCAATGTAAAAAGGTAATCCTAATTTAGCTAAAATTTGTGCTTCATCACCAGTTTCTTTTACAGGTGTATCTTTTTTAACTTGTATTGTTCCTTTAAATTTACCTCCATAACCTCTGCTTACAATGCCAGGCTTATAACCTTTCTTTAATAATTCAGAAGCAATATATTTAACCAAAGGTGTTTTACCAGTTCCTCCAATAGTTAAGTTACCAACAACTATCACTGGAACTTCAGATTTAAATGACTCAACTTTATTTTCTAAATATCTTTTTCTCCTTCTTGAAGTAAGTAAGGAGAATAACATTGAAAATGGATACAGTAGATACAGCCAAAGACTTTTCTTATACCAACTATCAACTACAAAGCTTGTAGATTCCTCGTCATCATATTCAAGCATATATAATTGCAATTCTTGAGTTTGTTTTGTTTTGTCCTTAGGAGAATCCTCAAATTTATTTTTATATAATGAGTGATAAACGGACTTATTTTCAATCAAATCATCATGAGTTCCTGACTCAACAATATGTCCTTTATCTAAAACCAATATTTTGTCTGCATTTTCAATAGTAGATAGTCTATGGGCTATGACTATAGTTGTTCTATTTGAGGTTAGTTTTTCTAGGGCTTCTTGAACAATAAGTTCGGATTCGGTGTCTAAAGCAGAAGTTGCTTCATCTAAAATAATTATTGGAGAATCTTTATAGAATGCGCGTGCTATTGCAAGTCTTTGTCTTTGTCCTCCAGATAAAAGCACGCCATCATCTCCAATTTCAGATTCATACCCTTCTGGTAAGTTTTCTATGAATTCTGAACAACCCGATAACTCTGCTGACTTTTTAAGTTTATCAACATCTATAGAGTCATCTCCATATGCTATATTTTTAGAAATTGTGTCATTAAATAGTGAAGGAGATTGGTTTACAATTGATATTGAGGATCTAAGATGATTTAAAGCAAAATCTGAAACAGGAATGCTATCTATTAGTATCTCACCTGAAGTGTGGTTGTAGAATCTTGGTATCAAATTTGCAAGTGTTGATTTTCCAGATCCTGATTTTCCTACTATGGCAATAGTTTCATTATCGTCAATTTCAAAGTTAATGTTATTTAGTACTAAACCACCCTTATCATATGCAAAATCTACATTTCTAAATTCAATATGTCCACTAATCTCAGTTTCATTCTTACCTTCATCAGTTTCAATCTCATGATCTAATTGTTCAAAAATTTCATTAGCAGCAGCTAATCCTTTTTGAATTATCATATTAATATTAGAAAGTTGTCTAATGGGCTTAGCCATTAATCCTGCAGCAGTAAAAAATGCTACAAATGTTTCTGCATCTAAGGTTATACCTAGCTGCTGCCCCAATGCAAAATAAGCAACTATTGATAGTGATATTGATACAAGAACTTGTATTATTGGTGTAGCTAAGTTACCTGTTGCTTCAAGTTTTAAATTTTGATTCTTATTTGAGTCATTAGCTTCAAAAAATCTAGAGTTTTCATATTCTTGGGCATTAAAACTTTTAATCTCTACATGACCATCAACTGCTTCAGATGCTATATGTGTAACATCACCCATTGCTGTTTGAATTTTCTTTGCTAGTTTTTTAAGTCTTTTACCTGCAACATAAACAATTAATGCAATTAAAGGAGCTGTAACAATTAACAATAAAGTTAATTTAAAATTTAAGACTAGCAGATAAATAAATAAACCTACCAACAAGAATCCTTCTCTAACTAATGTCTTTACAGCATTTGAAGCAGCTCCAGATACTTGTGTAGTTGTAAATGTAATCCTATTAATTAGTTGTCCAGATTGATTGGCATCAAAATATGATTTTGGTAAATAATGTAATTTTTTAAATAATTCAGATCTAAGATCTCTTACGATGCCAAAACCTACGCGAGACATAAAATAATTACCGACAAAGAATCCTACACCTCGACCAAGAGCAATAAAAATCAATGATACTGCTAAGATAGTTCCAAATTGTTGCTCTTCAGAATTTATTAATGCAATTATTCTTCTAATCCATTCAACTGCAGCAATGTCTGCAAACGCAAAACTAATAAAGCCAAGAACACTGATAAAGAAAGACCATTTATATCTAAAAGTATAGCCAAATAGTCTTCTTAAATTTCCAGTTTTCATTTTTCTATTGTTCTTATTTGAATTTCGCTAAAACCATACTTATTTAATATATCCATCACAGTGATAACCCAAACATGTAATGATTCTGATTCAGCGCTTAATATTAATATTTCTCCATTATTGTTAAGTTCAAATATTTCCTGTTCTAGAACATCCAAATTGTTAATATTTATTAACTTATCATTAATATATATGCTGCCATCATTAGAAATTACAATCTCATTAGATGTTTGGACAGTTTTATAGTTAAATGATTCAGTTTTTGGTAGGTCAAGGGATAAGAACTGCGAATCACCTACCTTTGAGGTAACAACAAAAAAAATAACTAATAAAAAAACAATATCGATCAATGGAGTAATTTCTATTGAAAACGACGGTTTATCTTTATTAGATACAAAATTCATCTGTTTATAACATCTATAAATTCTGAAACATCTTTTTGCAGCGAAATTAAAAGATAAGTAATCTTTTGTTCAAAATACTTATGTAATACTAGTCCAGGTACTGCAATCATTAAACCAAAGGCTGTGGTAATTAATGCTTGGGAAATGCCTGCTGCTAATAAATCAGGATTTGCTCCTGAAGTTTCAGTCAAACCTGTAAAAGCAGTGATCATACCAACAACAGTTCCCAAAAGGCCCAGCAATGGACTAATGGTAGCAATAATCCCTAGCATATTTAAATTCCTTTCGAGACTATACTTAACCTCAATAGCTTTCTCCTCTATCTTTGATTCGAGATTATCTCTTTGTAAATCTTTATATTTTATGCAGTTAACTAGAAGGAATCCTAAAGATGAAAGATTTGATATCTCAATAGACTGCTTACTGTTCATCAAGTTATTTTCAATAAGATTTAATATTTGTTTTGAAAGACCATCAGGAACAACTAATCTTTTCTGTAAAAACCATGATCGTTCTATTGAAATAGTTATTATCAGAACGCTACAAGCTAATAACGGCCACATAAATGGGCCTCCTGCAGTTATAAAATCATTCATTTAAATCACTCTTAATTTCTACTAATTTTGAATCATTCAGACTGTAAATACTATTAAAAGATTTAATAAATTCATTATCATGAGAAGCTGCAATCAAAGAGATGCCTTTAGTTGTTGATAAATCTAAGAGTAAGTTTTGAATAATTGATGCATTTTCTTTATCAAGATTACCTGTTGGCTCATCTAAAAATAAAAACTTTGGATCATTGATAAGCGCTCTTGCAATAGCTGCTCTCTGTTTTTCTCCACCTGAAAGCTTCCAGGGCAAGCTATCTTTTCTGTCATAAATATCTAACTTTTTCATTAGATCAATACTCTTATTCTTAACTTTATTATTAAATGAATTTTTTAAAATTGATGGAATCAAAATATTTTCTTCTATGGTTAAGTCTTCAAGTAAATGATGAAATTGATATACAAATCCAAAATTTATTAGTCTTAATTTACTTATTTCGTTTGATGTCATTGAAAGAATACTATTATTATTAAAAGTTATGTCACCAGAGCTTGGTTTATCTAATCCTGCTATAAGATGAAGTAGTGTTGACTTTCCTGCACCAGATTTACCAGTAATACCAATTAAATTAGACTCTTCAATAGAAAGATTAATTTCATTCAAAACATTTAGCTCTTCATTATTCAAAAAGAATGATTTGGAGAGATTAGTGCATTCAATTTTATTCATGTCTTAATATTTCTATAGGATTTAATCTTACTGCTCTGAAAGATGGTATCAGTGACGCACATAAACTAATAATTAATGATATAAAACAGATGATTAATATTTGAATGTAATCAATGTAGTAAGGAAAATAGTTAATGAAATAAGCTTCGAGCAAACTTCTACCCAATAATGTTTCTATAAATGAAATTAAGTTATTAAGATTAAGCGTACAAATAAAACCTAAAATTAATCCGATAATAATACCTAAAAAACTTACAAATAAGCCTTGTGTAAAAAATATTAAGATTATTTGTCTTTTTGTAGCTCCAATAGTTTGTAAAATACCTATTTCTCTTTCTTTGGATTTTACTGTCATGACAACTGTAGATAAAACTAAAATAGATGCAACAGCTATTATTAAAAAAAGCATCAAGCTAATAAGCAATTTTTCAAATTTAATTGCTTCAAATAGAGTGCCATGCGAAGACTTCCAGGAAATATAGGATAAGCCATCATAGTTACCATATGGAATGGACGCCGTTTCTTCGATAACCTCGGCTGAAATTCTGTCTGCTTCAAATAAGTTTTTAGTTTTTAATCTAATTGATATAGTTTGATTTTTTTCTAAATTTTTGAGTTTTTGCGCAGTTTCATGAGAAATAAATGTCATATATTGATCAATTTCAGTTTTAAGTTCGTATATCCCAACAATTTTTAAATTTACTGAAATTGGATATGAACCAATTATTGATGTCTTAATATCTGAAGTTGTAATATTAATTTCATCACCAGCATAAACACCTAAATTTGCTGCTAATATTGAACCAATCACTATAGAATTTTTTTCATTAAGATTTTCTAAACTTCCTAAAAGCATATAATCTGGAACAATAGACATATTTGTTTCATTGTCTGCGTCAATACCAATAATGGAAACACCTTTACTTTCATAAGATGATGAAATCAATCCTTGAATGCTTATATAAGGTGAAGCATCTATAATTTCATTGTTATATTTAACTTCATCGATTAGAAATTTATAATCATTTATTGGATCATTAGATACCAATATTGAATGCGGAATTACTCCGAGTATTCTATTTTCAAGTTCTTTTTCAAAACCATTCATAACTGATGTGACAACAATGAGACTAGATATTCCTATCGATAAACCAACGATGGCTAATAATGTTGTAAAAGAGAAAAGACCTCCTTTATTAGATTTAAGGTATTTATAACCTAATTTCAGAGATATAGATGACACAAAAACTATTTCATTAATTGTTTTAAAACTTTCTCAATATCACCTTTATATGGAGGTCTCACAGCATCAAAGAATTTATCTAATTTAAAACTAACATCCTTATAGTAAGCTCTAGGATTTGAAAAATTTTTAAAACCTTCAAAGGATTTATATCTACCCATACCTGAAGGACCTACACCTCCAAAAGATAAATCATTTTGCTGAAGATGACTTATTACATTGTTAACTGTTACTCCCCCTGATGAAGTTTTATTCAGTAGATTATCCTCTTCAGTTTTGTCATTGCCAAAATAATAAAGACCTAGCGGTCTATCTTTTGAATTAATCAATTGAGTTGCTTCATCAATTTCATCATATTCAACAACAGGTAATAAAGGACCAAATATTTCCTCTTGCATAATTTTCATATCATCGGTTGTATTTGAGACAATTGTAGGTGGAATTTTATAAAACTCTTGCTTAGGGAAATCTTCATTTGCAGGATTTATTTCTTCAACTGTTGCACCCTTTTCAATAGCATCATCAATCATATCTTTCAATCGATTATAATGACTTTCATTGATGATAGATGTGTAATCATCATTGTCTTTAATTTTGGGAAAGTACTCGGAAACAGCATCTTTAGTTTCCTTGATGAAATCATTTTTCTGATCTTTATGAACAACTACGTAATCAGGCGCTAAACAAATTTGACCTGCATTTAGTGTTTTACCAAACATAATTCTTTTTGCAGAAGTCTTTAAATCAGCAGATTTTCCTAACACCACCGGAGATTTCCCACCAAGTTCAAGGGTAAGAGGAACTAAATTCTCAGAAGCTGCATTCATAACGTGCTTAGCAACAGATCCTCCACC
>LULK01001161.1_pt1 | contig 11409 bp, 9 predicted proteins | sample 728181 | NCBI WGS metagenome assembly LULK01 (sample SAMN03860291, study PRJNA289734) | marine metagenome | biome: seawater column; feature: ocean; material: water; isolation source: Red Sea water column Station 169 - depth 10m | place: Saudi Arabia: Red Sea | collected 2011-10-15 | depth 10 m | reverse complement strand
CTCGATAGGCATACAGAGTACTGGGTTCAAGATTTTTAAATGTGACGCTATGATAATGAGCCTCATTAATATCGCTTTTAAAATAACTTGTCTCTGCTTTGAATTCATCTGGCTTAAGCGCCCTCCCATTTGCATTTGCTATAGCAAGCTGTGCAAGCCCCACTTTGATAGATGTATCAGTTCTCCATGTTACTGCTTGGGTTGTTGCAGGATCATCATTCCAAGTTAAGACTACTCTATCTGGCAGAGGTGTTGGAGCATGTGCCATTTCTTCAGGATACTTCTCAATAGAAGAATTTGGATGAGATAGGAGAGCTATCGAAAAGAAGAATATTAAAAAACAAAAAAATCTGTGCATTACGGAATAGATTTTACTTGAAAAAATTAATGTAAGTGTTTCTAAAAAGAAACTTTTTGTATCGAGTTTGAAAAAGATGGTGGGTCTGGGTGGACTCGAACCACCGACCTCACCCTTATCAGGGGTGCGCTCTAACCAAGCTGAGCTACAGACCCAATTAAATTGGAAGGAGCATTTTACCCTCCAAATGCAATCACAACAATACGTTTAGCTCTTTATAGATTTATATAAGCTAAAGTAGATGTACATCCAGGGGAGAATGCAAACATACTCAACAAGCCCTGCCCCAATAGTTCCAGCAACTGGGTTGCCATCGAATATTACACCTGTCATTAATGAGCCCGCTACAAGCGTAAGTACAAAAAATACAAAGGTTAAGAAAAAAAGGGTTGTTCCGTGCTCATCGGTTGCTTCCCATGAAGCTCTGAGAGAATCCATAACGCCCCTATCTTCAAACATAATATATGCTGGGAAAAGGTAAACACGCCCCATAAAATAAAAGGCGGGAAGTATTAAAAGGATTGCTCCCAAGCCAATCAATAAGGATGAAAGAATAGTTGCTCCAAGCAATGGAAAGAATTTCTTAAACCCAGCAGATAATGCATTTATTGGATTAGAAGCCTCTTGCGACATAATTGATTGATAAGCAACCATCAATCCGCCAGTAAGAGATACACTGAGCACAATAGCAATAAGTGAAACTATCATAATGCTTGCTACGTTTCCGGACATATACTCGTTTATATCCATTGGATCCATTCCATCAATAGGTATTAATAAATATGCGACTAGCATTTCACTCACCATTACTGGTAAAACTAGTAAAAATAGATATTGAAAGTTTTTAAGCGCAAATTCCCATGCTGCAATGAATTGATTCATGTTTTTACCTCTAATTTATTGATAAGATATTGTATACATGAAACTATCCCGTATCTACTTTATAACCCTTATTTTTGTAGCAGGTTGCTCAAATATGAATAATGATGAAAATTACCCAGAATCTAGGAAAGATGGTACTGTTGAAGAGATCTTCGGAGTAACAGTTGAGGACCAATATAGGTGGCTTGAGGACTTTACATCGCCTGAATCTACCGCTTGGGAGCAAAATCAGAACAAATTTACTGAAAAATATCTAAAAAAAGGCCCTTTTACTCGAAATATTGGCAAAGATTTAGAAAAAGTATGGGATGGAGAGTCAATTAGTACTCCATATGTGCAAAATGATCGAATTTTTTACTATTTTAATGAGGGTGATTGGCAGCATAGCAAATTAATGATGAAAGACTGCCTTGAAGAATGTGAGGCAGAAGTATTAATTGATCCAAATTCATTTTCAGATGACGGAACATTCTCTTTGGGAGGAACTAGCATTAGTCCAGATGGAAAATGGATCGCATATTCAATTTCGGATGGAGGATCAGATTGGCGCATTTGGAAAATTATGAACATAGAAACTCGTGAGCTTTTAGAGGAAACGATTAATTGGTCAAAATTTTCTGGAGCCGTTTGGGAAAAAAATAATTCGGGTTTTTATTATCAAAAATATTCTGAGCCAACAGATGAGTTGTTGGCAGATATAAATGAACAACCAAAATTAATGTTTCATAAATTAGGCACATTACAAGATGAAGATGAACTAATTTATGAAAATCCTGAACAACCAAGATGGGGTTGGTCGATTTCGATTTCCGAAAATAATGCTCATAAAATTCTTTCGATCAGTGATGGGACAGAAGAAAAAAATAGAATCTATATTAAATCTAATGATTCTGAAAATTTCATTCCAGTCATCGATGAGCTAATTGGTGAGTATGGATACATAACAAGCAAAGATGAAATTTTGAGCTAGCTGGAACAATAAGCGGATTTGGTGGCGGAATAGACGACAAAGAAACTTACTTTAATTTTTCTAACTACGTTACCCCGACAAAAATCTACAAGATAAATATGGAAGATTTCTCTTACGATGTTTTTTGGGAAGAGCGACTAGCAGATCATAATGTAGATGATTATGAGACAAAATTATGGTTTTATGAATCAAAAGATGGAACAAAAATACCACTGCATATCAGTAGTTTAAGTAATATTAATGTTGATGAAAATACACCAGTGTTGCTTTATGGATATGGAGGTTTTGATATCTCAATTCTTCCTGGATTTAGTAAAAGATTTCTATCTTGGATGAATCAAGGTGGCGTAGTTGCAGTTGCAAGTTTGCGAGGTGGGTCTGAGTATGGAGCAAAATGGCATGAGGATGGGATGCTCTTCAACAAGCAAAATGTCTTTGATGATTTTGCCTATGCTGCAAAATTTTTACATGCAACTGGAATTGGTTCTCCAGAGACAACTGCAATTGAGGGAAGATCAAATGGTGGACTTTTAGTTGGAGCAACTATGCTTCAAAATCCAGAGTTATTCAAAGTGGCTTTACCAGGAGTTGGAGTTATGGATATGCTGAGATTTCATAAGTTTACAATTGGCTGGGCATGGACAAGTGACTATGGATCACCAGATGAAAAAGATGCTTTTTTAAATCTGTATGAGTATTCGCCCTATCACAATATTCAAGATGGAGTATGTTATCCAACTACTTTAGTTTTTACTTCAAATAGAGATGATCGTGTTGTGCCATCCCACTCATATAAATTTGCAGCCCGTCTTCAAGAAGCTCAAGGTTGTGAAAATAAAATTTTAATTAGAATTGAAGATCGAGCTGGACATGGTGCAGGTACTCCTCGATCAAAACAGATTGAAGCAATATCTGAAATATATGGATTTGCTCTAAATGAAATTTCTAAGAAATAATTAGGTTTTAATTTTTAAGAATCTTCTCTTGCCAACTTGGAAAAGTAACTCTTGATTTTTTTCAATGCTGAGTTTTGGGTCATCAATTTTTTCATCATTAATTTTTACTGCTCCTTGTTTAACTAAGCGCATCGCTTCCGATGTGCTCTGAACTAGTCCAGATTCTTTAAGCAGGTTTCCAATCGCAATGTCATCATCCAAAGAAATTGAGAACGTTTCTATATCTTTTGGCTTTGCCCCTTTTTGGAATCTATCAAGAAAAGTATTTTTTGCATTTTCAGCATCTTCTTTAGAATGAAATCGCTCAATTATCTCTTCAGCAAGCAAAATCTTAGTATCTCGAGGGTTCATACCCGATTTCACCTCTTTTTTAAGCTCATTTACCTCATTTATTGGCCTAAAACTCAGTAATTCGAACCATCTCCACATCAAATCATCAGAAATTGACATAATTTTGCCGAACATTTCATCAGGATCTTCATTGATACCAACATAATTATCTAAAGATTTAGACATTTTATTAATTCCATCCAAGCCTTCTAAGATAGGAAGGGTTATACAAACTTGAGGCTCTTGATCAAATGCCCTTTGCAGCTCTCTTCCGACAAGAAGATTAAATTTTTGGTCAGTTCCGCCCATTTCCACATCAGCATTTAAAGCGATTGAGTCATAGGCCTGAATTAAAGGATATAAAAACTCGTGAATGGCAATTTGTTGATTTGCTTTGTAGCGTTTCGAAAAATCATCTCTTTCAAGCATACGACCTAAATTATATTTTGATGCAAGCCCAATAATTCCATCGGCACCTAAATCTTCACACCACTCAGAGTTAAATCTGATATCTGTTAAATCTTTATTTAAGATTTTAAATACTTGATCAGAGTAAGTTTTAGCATTTTTTTCAAGCTCCTCTTTATTAAGTGATGGACGTGTTTTGTTTTTGCCAGATGGGTCCCCTATTCTTCCAGTAAAATCTCCGATTAAAAAAACTACCTTATGACCGAGGTCTTGGAAGTGCCTCATCTTATTTAAGATCACAGTATGACCAAGATGAAGATCGGGTGCAGTTGGATCAAATCCAACTTTAACAGTTAGTTGTTTTTTAGATTTAAGTTTTGAAACAAGGTCGTCCTCAGTTAAGACTTCATCGATGCCTCGCTTTATTAATTCAAGAGATTCTTTCATAAAAATTTTTCTCCATCATAGTATAAAATAACTTTATGAAAGATTTCACAAAATTCCATTCAGATAAGGAAATTGCTAAATATTTAATAAGTGAATTTGATAACTCTAAAGAGAAAGAAATCTTTTCAGCAACAAAAAAAATAATCACTGAGTGTAGGAAAAATAAGTCAGGCAGAACACTACTAGATAAATTTCTAAGTGAGTATGGTTTAACAAATGATGAAGGCGTTGCCTTAATGTGTCTTGCTGAATCTGTTCTAAGAATCCCAGATGACAACACAAAAGATGAACTAATATCTGAAAAGATTACAAATTCAAATTGGGTAGATCATATTAATCAGGCAGATAGCTTATTCGTTAATGCAGCTACTTGGGGCTTACTAATTGCAGGTAAAGTTATTCAGCCTCCAAGAGCATTATTTGATAATCCGCTTGAGTGGATAGGCAAACTGACACAAAAAACTGGAGAGACTTCTGTGCGGCAAGCAATCATGACTGCAATGCAGATCTTGAGCAAAGAATTTGTAATGGGAAATGATTTTGATTCTGTTATCAAAAGTTCAAATCTGAAAAAGTCCATCCACAGCTTTGATATGCTTGGTGAAGCTGCAAGAACTAAATCACAAGCAGAAGGTTTCTATAATTCTTATGTTGAGGCGATTGAAAGGGTTGCTAAACTTAATAGAGAGTTTGGAATCAATCATGGAGTATCAATAAAGCTTTCAGCACTTCATCCAAGATACGAAACTCTCAAATATGAATTAACAAAAAAAGAGATCCTCAACTCAATCCTAAGCCTAGTTAACCTCGCATATCAAAATGATGTAGAGATAACAATTGATGCTGAAGAACAACACAGGCTCTCTATAAGTCAAGATTTGATTGAAGAAGTTGCTATGAGTAAAAGAATAAAGGATTGGAATGGATTGGGTTTTGCTATTCAAGCTTATGGGAAGAGAGCATCAAATGTTGTCAATTGGGCGAATGAGTTGTGCTCTAAAAGAGAAAAAATGCATGTCAGGCTGACGAAAGGTGCCTATTGGGATGGAGAAATAAAATTCTCTCAAGCCGGAGGTCATGAGGGGTTCCCAGTCCTTGTTAATAAAAGTCTTACTGACCTTAACTATTTATTTATTGCCTCAAAACTTCTTGGCTCAGATAATCTGAAGCCTAAGTTTGCTACTCATAATGCTCATTCTGTAGCCTCGATTTACTTTATGGCCGAAGAGAAAGAATATGAATTCCAAAGACTTTTTGGAATGGGAGAGCTGCTTTATAAGTCTGCAGATAAGGTTCTAGGAGGAATACCTTCCGCCGGAATATATGCACCCATTGGTCCATATAAAGATCTGCTCCCATATTTAGTAAGAAGACTGCTTGAAAATGGTGCTAACAGCTCATTTGTGAATAACTTACTTAATCCAGAAGTAAGTCCAGATGATCTAGCAGAAGATCCAGTTAAATCTGTAAAAAAAGCTATTGATAAACTTCAACATGAAAAAATCGTAAACCCATCAGATATCTTCTCTCCAAGAGTTAATTCATCTGGATATGACTTAAGCGAACCTAAGAATCTGCTTGACTTAAAATCTGACCTTTTGAAATTTGATAATTTAAAAGTTGAGGCAAAAAACTTTTGTAGCGAAGTTAATGAATCTAAAAATGAGAAACGATACTCAATAGCCAATGGAAATGAGATTGGGGATTGTTCTTTTGCAGATATAGCAAATGAATTAAATTTCCAACAATGCACTGAATGGAAAGATACCCCTGTTAGCGAGAGAGCAGATGTCTTTTATAGAATTGCTGATAATTTAGAGAAAGATTCTACAAAATTCTTATATTACTTAATTCATGAAGCCGGGAAAACCTACAAAGATTCCTATGATGAAATTAGGGAGGCAGTAGATTTTCTTAGATATTATGCAGACAATGCTAAAAGTCTTTTAAGCGAACCCAACAACCTCAATGGTCCAACAGGTGAATCTAATCAGCTTTTCTACCAGTCAAAAGGTACTTTTGTGTGCATCAGCCCATGGAATTTCCCGCTTGCCATTTTTGCAGGCCAAATAGCCGCGGCTCTTGTAACAGGGAATTCAGTTATATCAAAGCCGTCTGAGCATACTCCAATCATTGCGACCATGATGATTGAGCTTTTTTATAAAAATGGTGTACCAAAATCTGCATTAAAATTAATTCAGGGAGATGGCTCAATAGGTTCAAAACTAATTTCATTTGATCACATTTCTGGAGTTGCCTTTACGGGATCCTCAGCAACTGCAAAGAAAATTAATCTCCAGTTGGCTAAAAAAGATGGTCCTATCTCTTCTTTAATTGCTGAAACTGGTGGCCTTAATGCAATGTTTATAGATTCCAGCTCTCTTCATGAGCAGGTTGTCGATGACATAATGCGATCTTCCTTTAATAGTGCTGGGCAAAGATGTTCTGCTTTGAGATTAGCAATTATTCATGAGAGTATTTTTGATGATCTGGTAGAGATGATTAAAGATGCAATGGCTGAACTCACTGTTGGTAATCCCGAAGACTTCCACTGTGATGTGGGTCCAATTATCGATGAAAGATCAAGAAATATGCTTCTTGAATATATTTCAGAATGTTCAAACAATGGATATCAAGTTTTTAGTCATAATCAAGCTCCTGATGGTAATTTTGTTTCGCCAACCTTAATTGAATTAAATTCGATTGATGATATAAATGAAGAAAAGTTTGGACCGATACTTCATGTCATCAAATACAAAACCGATGAGCTTGATCAAATTCTAAATGCTCTTAAGAATAAACAATATGGTCTAACCATGGGTGTCCATTCAAGAATTGAATCAAAGGCAGATGACATCATAAATAAATCTATTGCTGGAAATACTTATATTAATAGAGATATCGTGGGTGCTGTTGTCGGCTCTCAACCATTTGGAGGAACTGGTTTATCAGGGACTGGATTTAAGGCTGGTGGCCCAAACTACTTACTCCAATTTGTTGATGAGAGATCGATAACTAAAAATACAGTTGCTTTTGGTGGCAATGCCGAAATACTCAATTTAGATGACTGATGATTGAATACAAAAGAATATCATTTAAGTATGTTGTGTTGGCATTTCTAATTGCAGCCTTTTTAATTATTCTTCTAAGCGTCGATCGCAAGAATAATGAAGCTCCACCAATTGAAGATGTATTTATTGAAGAGCTTTTTAAACCTGAACTTGAAAGAGTGGAAACATCCGCGATCCACGAAGTGAAAGATGGAGAAAATTTATCAATTATTTTTGAAGACTATAGAGTGCCTTTAAATACTGTTTATAAAATTCTTAAGCTTGATAGAAGTAATGAGCTAAGAAATATTAGACCTGGTGATGAAATTAAGTTTTCTTTCCTTAATGATGAGATAAATAGAATTGAAATCAAAAAAGATATCTTGAATAGCATAAGGGTTGATATAGGAGAAGATATTTCAATTGAAAAGATTGTAAAAGAAGTTGAAAAACTTAAATCAATTAGCATGGGAGAGATTCAAAGCTCTTTTTATGAGTCTGGTCTAAAAGCAAATATGCCGGACAGTATTATTATGGACTTTGCTTTTATTTTTGGCTGGGATATTGATTTCATATTTGATGTTCGAAATGGAGATACTTTTTCAGTTATTTATGAAACTGACTATTCGGAAGGAGAAAAGATTTCTAGCGGCGACATAATTTTCGCTGAATTCATTAATAATGGTCAGAGATATACTGCCCAAAGATATTTTGATGATGAGCTTGGAAAGCAATATTTTGATGAAAATGGTAAGAATGTAAAAAAAGCTTTTTTAAGAGCACCATTAGATTTTGCCTATATTAGCTCTCACTTCAATCCAAACAGGATGCATCCAATACTCCATAAAATTAAGGCACATAACGGAGTAGATTATGCAGCTAGAAGAAATACTCCAATTAAGGCCTCAGGCGAGGGTGTTATTTCTTTTGCTGGATGGAAAAGTGGTTATGGAAGGACTTTAGAGATCCGTCATGGCGGAAATATATCAACTCTTTATGCTCACTTGGAAAAGTTTGAGTCAAAAATAAAAGTCGGCACCAAAGTCTCTCAGGGTCAAATCATTGCTTTTGTGGGTGATTCTGGATTGGCAACTGCACCGCATCTACATTATGAATTTAGAATTGGTGATAAAAGGACTGATCCAGTTAAAGTAGAACTACCATCAGCTAAGCCAATTGATCAGTCTAAGCTAGAGGGTTTCAAAGCTATTGTCCAAGAAAGTAAAGAGGCATTAAAAGTTTTTGACTTAGAAAGTAATGAAGTAGCTTATGAGTAAATATTTTATTGGTTTAATGACCGGAACAAGCGCTGATTCAATTGATGGGTGTGTGGTGGATTTCAGTAATGGATTTGAACTTATACACTCAAAATCAAACAATCTTGAAAAAAACTACAAGTCAAAATATGAGGAAGCTATTAAAAAAGGCTTTAAGAACAAAGAAGATGACGAAATTGTGCTTGAACTTGAGGAGAGCTTAAATAAGAGCTCTGTGAAGCTAATTAAAAACTTGTTAGATGAAATTGATACATCTTTAATATCTGCAATAGGTTTTCCTGGACAAACTATGTTTCATGACACTGAGCGAAGCTATCAAATCGGATGCGCTCAATTTCTAGCTGATGAAGTTGGAATTAAAGTAATTCATGATTTTAGAAACTATGACATGCAAAAAGGAGGTTTGGGTGCGCCGCTCGTTCCAGAATTCCATAAATATCTTTTTGCTGAATCAAACAAAAGAAAAGTTATTTTCAATATTGGAGGAATATCTAATGGTACTTACTTGGATGGAGAAGATATTAAAGTAGCTTCAGATGTCGGACCTGGTAACTGTTTAATAGATTTAGTCGCAATGCGTGACTTTGGGATGCCATATGATGAAGATGGAAAGATTGCTATCCCAGAGCAGATGATAAATCTTTTTACTATAATCTTGATGAACTTGAATCAAATAAGCCTGAAAATCTATTGGCAACTCTAAGCGAGCTAACCGCTTTGTGTATATCTGATTTTTGCCGTTCTTGTGATACGCCTTTGGAGATATTGCTGCATGGTGGTGGTACCAAAAATAAATTCCTCATGGAAAGACTAGAGAAAAATATTGGGTCATCTTTAAAATTTACAGACCGTTTAATCCCTTCAAAATTTGTAGAATCTGCAGCTTTTGCTTATTTAGCTTATTTAAAAAGAGGTATCTTGGTTGAGCCTAGACGGTAAAAGATTCACCACATCCGCATGTGGTCTTGGCGTTAGGGTTTTTAATAATAAATTTAGCGCCTGAGAGATCTTCAACATAGTCCAGCTCAGAGCCATACAAATATGGATATGAAAGAGAATCTAATAAAACTCTGAAATGGCCAAAATCAATTACATCATCATCGAAAGCTTCTTCTGAATCAAACTTAAAACCATATTGGAAGCCGGAGCAACCTCCTCCAGTAACATAAACGCGGAAAGCATTTGACTCATATTCAGGAAGCAGATTCTGAATCCTTTTCTGCGCACTTTCTGTGACGTTGATAGATGTATTTTGTTCCATAGCGTTATCTTAATAAATTAATAGTATTAGTTTCAATAAAAACAATATCACTTAATGAAATATATCTTTTGCAAAATTATCCACTTTTGACCAATCTGTAAATTCAAATGATTCATTAATATCTGTTGGTCCATTTGTAATCCACATAATAAATCTAATCATATGTTTATCAAAAAACTTATACTTTGGATAATCAATTTTGCCTGCAAAAACGCCCAATTTTTTGGGCTGCCAAGCTGATTGCTTCATAAATTTAATTAAATATGGATTTGTTTCTGGGTCACATTTTTCTGGTTTTCTTGCTACTGCATTAACACTAAAAAAAGCATTATCTTTTGAATCTAAAATACTTTTATATTTCTTAGAAAAACTAAAAAGTTTTTTATTATGCTTTCCATAACGGATGCTTGCACCAACTAAGACTTTATCAGCACTCTTTATCTCAAGCTCTGAACAATCTTCTAGGCTGGTAATTGTGACTGATGCATTAATAGATAAGACTTCTGCAATTCGATTACATATCGAAACAGTGTGGCCATCAGTTGTTGAAAAAAGAATTAATATTTTATCCATTTCTATTCTGTTATATTTTATATCGTGATTGACGCTAAAGATAAATTAAAGGGTATTTATGCAATAACTCCTCCAAAGTTCGATGAAACAAAACTGTTGAATGATATCAATATATGTCTTGGTTGTGGGATAAAGATATTCCAAATCCGCTATAAAGAGGAAATAACGAGAGAGCTGAAAGATTTTTTTTCAGTTCTTATCAAACAAATTAAAAAGAAAGAAGGGATTACTATCATAAACGATTATCCTCACCTTGCTCATGACTTAGATGCTGATGGCGTCCATTTAGGTAAAGCCGATTTGTCAGTTCAGGCTGTTAGGAATAAATACAAAAATCTCATAATTGGTAAGACCTGTAAATCATCTATTGAAGAAGCAAAGAAAGCTATAAATGAAGGTGCTAATTATGTCTCATTTGGTGCCTTCTCTCAGTCTTCAACAAAGAAGGAAGCAATTCCAATTGAAAAAAGTGACTTAGACCTAATAAATAAGTTTAATGTTTCTAATAAAGCAATTATTGGTGGAATAAGTAATGAAAACTTTCACGAGGTTGCGGAGCTAAATTTTGATATGATTGCTTTAAGTAATGCTATTTTTAACTCACAAGATATTGCTAAATCAGCAAGCTTTTTTGTAAACAACTTTAATTTTGAGTAAAACGAATAAATCTAAGTCTCTTTTTAATAAAGCAAAATCGGTAATGCCTGGGGGTGTAAATTCACCTGTGAGAGCATTTGGGAATGTTAATAGTACTCCTATTTTTATTAAGAGCGCCTCTGGGGCATATCTACATGATGTTGACGGAAATGACTATGTAGACTTTATTGGATCCTGGGGTCCAATGATTTTAGGCCACAGTAATCCAAAAATAATAAAAGCAATCAAGGATCAGGCTGA
>LULK01001154.1_pt1 | contig 11469 bp, 12 predicted proteins | sample 728181 | NCBI WGS metagenome assembly LULK01 (sample SAMN03860291, study PRJNA289734) | marine metagenome | biome: seawater column; feature: ocean; material: water; isolation source: Red Sea water column Station 169 - depth 10m | place: Saudi Arabia: Red Sea | collected 2011-10-15 | depth 10 m | reverse complement strand
GTAAAATATACAAATCCAATAATTAAAATTTTTAAATTCATAACTCCTAGCTTCATTATAGGACCATTAGTGCCACTTTATGTTGCATGGTTTTTTTACATGTTTCGATTTTATTTAATGCCTTATTTAATGGGTTATTCTGTTATGGGAATGTTATCGTTTCCATTAGAAAGTGAAATAGCTGCAGAAATTTATAAAGTATTTGGTAAATAATAATTCAAATATATTCAAAAATTGATAGTACTAGTTTTTATTTATTAATGAAAAATATACAAATTTCACCTTCAATACTTTCGGCAGATTTTAGTCAATTAGGTAAGGAGATTAAAAGATTAGAGTACGGTGGTGCAGATTTAATTCATGTTGATGTAATGGATGGACATTTTGTTCCCAATATCACGATTGGTCCACCAGTTATAAAAACACTTAGAAATTATACAAAATTGCCATTTGACGTACATTTAATGATCTCTCCAGTTCATAAATATATTAAAAATTTTGCTGATGCAGGATCTGATATAATTACAATTCACCCTGAAGCAACTAATAATTTGATTGAATCAATTCAGCTTATAAAACAATTAAACAAAAAAGTTGGTATCTCGTTAAATCCAAACACAGAAATAAACATTGTAGAAAAACTCTTAAAAGACATTGATTTAGTTTTAATCATGAGTGTATATCCTGGTTTTGGTGGCCAAAAATTTATACCAGAAGTTATTGAAAAAATTAAAAAGCTCTATCAAATTAAAAAAAATAATAACTTAAATTTTGATATTGAGGTTGACGGCGGAATAAATTTCTCTAATTCAAAAGAGGTTATATCAGCAGGAGCAAACATTTTGGTTTCTGGAACGACCATATTCAAAGAAAATAATGGTGATATTAAAAAAAATATAGAAACTCTAAGATCAATGTAGGATGCATTTGAAAAATTCTTTAATTTCAATAAATGAATTTTTTTACTCCTCTAAAAATCAAATAAGAAAATTATACCTAAAATCAAATCTCTATAACAATAAAATTTCAAAAATTGAAATAAACAACATTTCCTACATACCCAGCCTAAGTATTCTTAGTTGCTTGGTTAAATATGATAAAAAAAAAATTAAAATTGAGGAATTGAATAAAGAGAATATCTGGGAAAATAAATTATTAAGTAGAAATAATTTAAATAAACTAAATAATTTTTATTGGTTGTTTAGCATTGATTTAAAATCTTCCACAAATATTACACAGTCAATAATCGAAAAGTGGATCGAAAAAAATGAAAATTATAATTCTTTTACGTGGCAGCTTGATATTTTATCAAAAAGAATAATATCTTGGATATCAAACTCTAAATTAACATATGATAAAAGCGAAGATGAATATAAAAAAAAATTTAATTTTTCTATAAACAAACAAATTAATCATTTAATAAATGAAATAAGTAAATCACAATCTGTTGATGACAAATTATTGGGCTGTACTGCAATAATAATAACAGGACTATCATATGAAAATGAAAAATTTTTAAACTATGGTTTAGAATTATTAAGAAAAATTATCATTAACTCTTTTGATGACGAATATTTTCCAAAAACAAGGAGTATTAGACAATTAATTTTTTATTTAAAATATTTTGTTCTTGTTAGAGAATTATTAAAAGAATCTTTTAATAATATTCCTGGGTACCTTGATGAAATAATTTTCTATCTCGGAAAATCTTATGTAATTTTCTCAAAGCCTGAACAAAGTCTACTTTTTAATGGGAATCATCAAAATGACCTAAAAGAATTTAATAAATATCTATCACTATATAAATATAAATTTGAAAATTCGAACAATGAAATTGGGGGATACGCAATTTTAAAAAATAAAAATTGCATTCTTGCTATGGATGTTGGAAATTCCCCCCAAAAAAGGTTTTCACAAAGTTATCAGAGTGGAGCGCTTTCATTTGAATTCATTTACAAAGGTAAAAAACTAATTACAAATTCTGGGTATTTTCAGGATTATAAAAACAAACTAAATCTAATTTCAAAATCTACTGCTGCTCATTCAACCCTAATTATAGATAACCATTCAAGTTGTTCATTTAGAAATAGCAGAAGCTATAAAACATTGGAGAGTGGTTTGAAAATTAGTGACAAAAATATTGTTAATGAAAAAAACTATTGGTTAATCAAAGCGTCCCATAATGGTTATTTAAAAAAATTGGGAATTATACATGAAAGATCTTTAGAATATTTTGCAGAAAAAGATAAATTGATAGGAACAGATAAAATAATTTCAAAAAATAAGTTAGAATCAGAAAAATATGATATCAGATTCCATATGGAGCCAGGTGTTAAATTAACTAAAACTTTAGATAACAAAACTATACTAATTGAAATTGAAAATTCTGGATGGAGATTTTCAAGTAACTGCGAGAATATTAATATTGAAACAGGTATGTATTTTGGTAATAAAAATTCTTTTAGTGAAAACCAAAATATATGTTTAACAGGCAAAACAAAGGATATAAGTTTGGAAATTAAATGGGTATTCGAAAAAATACAGTAAAAATCAAGACTGCTTTAATTTCCTTATCAGATAAATCTAATTTAAAACCATTATTAAGTTTATTAAAAAAATATAATATTAGAATAATAAGCTCAGGTGGAACATACAAAAAAATTAAAGCCTTGGGTTTTAAATGCTTAGAGGTTTCCAAATTTACAAATTCAAAAGAGTTATTGGATGGAAGAGTAAAAACTTTACATCCAAAAATTCATTCTGGGATTTTAAATATCAGGCAAAACAAAAAGCATCAAAGGGAAATGAAAATTAATAATTATGAAAATATAGATTTAGTAGTCATAAATTTTTATCCATTTGAAAAGGTTTTATTAAATAATTCTAGTCACAAAAGTATAATTGAAAATATAGACATTGGAGGACCAACAATGGTTAGATCGGCTGCTAAAAATTATAACGATGTGGTAGTTCTAAGTAACTCAAAACAGTATGAGGGTTTAGCTATTGAATTAAACAAAAATAGAGGATCAACGAATCTAGATTTTAGAGAAAAATTAGCTGAAGAAGCATTTATGGAAACTGCATATTATGAGTCAAAAATTTTTAATTATTTCAATAATAAGTCTGAAAACCTTTTCCCAATTAAAAATATATTTTCTGGAAAATTAGTTGAGAAAACTAGATATGGAGAAAACCCTCATCAAAATGCGGCAATATATTCACAAAATAATAGACAGGAAATTATTCAAATCAGTGGAAAACAATTAAGTTACAACAACTATAACGATCTTTATTCAGCTCTAAGTATATCTAAAACTTTACCAAAAAATAAAGGTATAACAATAATTAAACATGCTAATCCTTGTGGAGTTTCCATTAATCCAAACAAAATCAAATCTTTTAAAGAAGCCTTAGAAAGTGACCCAATAAGTGCCTATGGTGGTATTGTATCATGTAACTTTAAATTAAGTATTAGTTTAGCTAAAGAAATTAATAAAAAATTTTTTGAGGTAATAATTGCAAATGGATTTGACGAAAAATCAGTCAAACTTTTAAAAAAGAAAAAAAATCTAAGGCTAATTGATTCTAGTAAAGTAGAAAAAAATTTTAAATTTAATTTTATAAATAAATTTAATTCTATTTTAGTTCAAGACCATGATAATCTAGTATTTTCTAAAAAAGATTTTAAAATTGTATCAAAATTAAAACCTAATAATAAAACTTTAGATAAACTTATTTTTGCATTTAATATATGCAGAAGTGTTAAATCGAATGCGATAGTCATTACAAAAGATTACAAAACAGTAGGTATAGGTTCTGGTCAGCCAAGTAGGTTAGATAGTTGCAAAATAGCAATTGATAAAATGAAAAAGTTTCAGAAAATAAGTGAAAGAGATGAAATCTTAGCAGCTTCTGATGCGTTTTTCCCGTTTGTGGATGGTATAGAAAAATTGGTGCAAGCAGGAATTTCAGCAGTCATTCAACCATCGGGTTCAAAAAATGATAAAGAAATTATTAAATTTGCTAACCAAACAAATACTATTTTAGTATTTTCCAAAACAAGACACTTTAATCACTGATTAATTTATCTTATCTATTTTAGCAGCTAAAATGAAGTCACTCTCTGCTAAGCCTTTAATGGCATGTGTAAAAATTTTTATTCTTGCATAACCCCAACCAAACCACAAATCTGGATGATGTCCTTCTTCTTCAGCAATTTCTCCTACTTTGTTTACAAAGTCTTGACTTTGCAAAAAGTTGTCAAATTTGAAATTTTTTATTAAATGATATCCATCAATTTTATCCTCAATAACATCCCAACCATCAACCTGTTTTAGGTATTTGTGAATTTCATCTGCATCAAATGGTGGAATATTGCCCTCACAAGGTATACACTTTTTGTTAGCCAAGTCACTCATTTGAATTAAAGTCCTCTAGTACTTTTGACGAATTTTTTATTAAATAATAATTACCTATTGTTTTGTGTTTTTCTTTTAGCTTGCTGAGTTTACTCATAATATCATCAATACTCTCTTTTTTTTTTCTTATATTATACATCGAATATTCATAATTTAATAAAAAGTTTTTTAAATATTCTATATTATTTTTGTTTTCAAAAATATACTTGGAAATTTCTATTATTATAAATGGAGAGGTTTTTTCAATAAAATTTGTCGCTCCCTTTAATACATTAATTTCATTCCCTTCAACATCTAGTTTAATTATGGTTAAGAAATCATTAAAATTTATACTTTTTATTAAAGTATCAATTTTTATAGTATGCACTTTACTCACAGAATATGAATGAAACTTATTATGTATCTGAGAACTTTCCCAATCGTTTTTACTTTCATTAAATAAAATATAATCATTATCTGTATTCGATATAGCTCTATTTTCTAATCTAACATTTTCAAAATTATTTAATTCCAAATTTTTTCTAAATTCTTTAGATGTTTCTTTTGATGCCTCAATAGAAATAACAAGATTTTTTTTTGAAAGTGAAGCAGTGTAAAAAGAGTAAAAACCATAATTACATCCACAATCTATAAATAAAATTTTATTTTTATTTGAAAATTTTTTTATTGTTTCTAATTCTTTATGGTCACCAAATTCACATTTTTTTAGCAAAAAATAAGATGTTTTATTTTTTTTTATACTTCCAAATACTTTAAAGTTATAAATCTTAACTATTATATCTGTAACTAAAAATTTTCTTATCAATCTAAAAAAAATATAATAGGAGATTTTACCTTTGAATTTTTGTATATCTTTATTTAATAGATATTTTTGAAAAATTGATGTTATAAATTCTGATTTAAACACATTTATATGGAGCGGGCAATGGGACTTGAACCCACGACCTTCTCGTTGGCAACGAGACGCTCTACCACTGAGCTATGCCCGCTTGTTTATTTTTTTAAAATTAAAAGCTTTTCTTAAATTTAGCAAGTGATTAAATTATTATATTCATCTACCGAAACATTTATGTCCAGTTGTAACTTGAAAAATAAATATTATAATCTTAATATGAAAATTGATGAATTGCCAAAAACTATACCTGTTTTTCCTTTATCTAACTTTATAATGTTTCCTGGATCAACAGTTCCATTAAACATTTTTGAACCTCGATACTTGCAAATGGTAAATGATAGCATGAAAAAACACCGAATGATTGGAATGATACAGCCTAAAAAATCAGGATCTTTAAAAAAACCTGATTTATACGAAATTGGTTGTATTGGAAAAATTACTAGTTTTAATGAAACAGAAGATGGAAGGATACTTATTATTTTGAATGGAATATGTAGATATAAAATTAACTCTGAAGTAAGTACCGATAAATTATATCGTGAATGTGAAGTCCAGTATGATAATTTTTCCAAAGATATATTACAAAAAAGTAATGAGGTTAACTTCTCCGACTTAAGCTTAATAATGGACAACATGAAGAAATTTTTTAAGAAACAAGGCTATATTGTAAATCTTAAAGATTTAGAGAAAAAAGATTTAAGCCAAACTCTAAACGACTTATCAATGGCCTCTCCGTTCTCATTAGAAGAAAAACAAATATTGTTAGAGAGTCTAGATATAAATATAAGAAAAGAAAAAATGGAACAAATTTTGAATAATTATATCAAAGATGAATTTGAAAATACTACACTTCAATAAATTATAAACTCAATCCTTTATCAGATAGAATATTAGAATACTTTTTAAAAAAAGAATTCTTGTTTAGAATTTTGAAAACTGGCTTTGAAATTGAATTATTTACGGTATTATCTAATTTAAAAAATTCATATATTCCATCAATTGCTTTTCCATACAGATAATTTTTATGTCTGGTTGAACTTTGAAAATCTTCAGCAACAGATAAGTCTATTGGAAGACCTAAAGATATTTTATCATCAATAATTTTTGAAATAATTTTAATATCTCTAATTGTCATATTAAAACCCTGTCCAGCAAGAGGATGAATACGGTGAATTAAATCACCAAAAGCTAAGATATTTTTATGAGTATAATTTCTAAGCATTTCAAAACCTAGAGTAAATTTCTCAATCTTACTAATTTTTATTAATTTGTAAAAAGAGTTATATTTTTTGAACAAATCAAAAATTTTTTCATCACTAATTTTCTCTCCATAGTAAGAAAAAACAATAGAAGTAACAGTATTTGATAACGGAAGAAAAGCCAAAGGTCCATTTTTTGTAAATAATTGAATGGCTGTATCATTATTTTTTTGTTGGTGATTTATTAGGAAAGTATAGGCCCTACTTTTGTAATTTTTTTTTATTTTATTCGTAAAAAATTTATTTGAAATTAAATTTTTATTTTCACTATTAATTACAAGATCATAATATTTAATTTTTTTTATAATTTTATTATTAGATGTATCTGTTCTGATTAATTTTACATATTTAGATTTTTTTATTTTTTTAAAAAAGATTTCATTTAATTTTGAATAGGGTATTAAATTAAAAACCTCTTTATTTTTTTTATTAAAATTAATTATTTCTTTAGATCTAGATGCTTCAGTAAAAATTTTAATTTCTTTGCTTATCCATGATGTAATTCTTGATTTTGTCAGAGAACTTAAATAATCAAGTTAAATTTTGGCCTATAAGACAAATTTTCATAACAAAATAATTTTAACAATAAAAATTAAATGATACAAAGTGACAAATGCAGTTTTGATTCATGATAATTAAAAATTATATCAATAAAATAGGCGATTTTATAATAAAGAGACTGGCTGAATTAGTTGGTATTTCCTTTGTTATTTCATCTATATTATTATTTGTATCACTAATAAGTTATTCACCTGAAGATCCAAACTTTATATTTCCAGAAAATCAGGACATTAAAAATCTTCTTGGATTTAGAGGTAGTATTGTTGCTGATATTTTTTTTCAGTCGATTGGCATTATATCTCTTTTGATTCCTTTTTCGCTACTCTTTACTGGACTATCAATTACTTTAAATAAAAGACTAATTATTATTATTGAAAATTTATTTTTCATAATTCTTTATGTAATTACTGCATCATTTTTCTTTAGTATTTTCCACCAAGAAACTTATTGGTTAATAATAAATGGAAATAATGGTTTTGTAGGTGATTTAATGTCTGAGACCATTGTGGCAGACTTTTTGAAAGTTAATAAAACTCTAAGTTATTATTCATTATTAATTTTTATTTTATTATTTTTTCTTTTGAGTAGTAATTTCAAAATATCACATATCTTTAATTTTTTCGCAATATTAAAAAAAATGTTTTCATCAAATAAAGGTAATTCTACAAATCGAGAAAATATATTTGAAGATAGTTCTATAATTGAAAAAACTAAAGAGTCTCCTATTCAAGAAGATTTATTTGCTATTAATAAATCACCTTCAATTGATGTAAAAATTAAATTGCCTTTAATTGATTTTTTAAAAAAACCAGAAAAAATTTCCAACAAAAATGAAGATGTTAAAATTGATGCTGAGGGACTAGAAAAGATACTTCTTGATTTTGGTGTGGAGGGAAGCATAAAAAAAATAAGTCATGGACCTGTTGTTTCTCTCAACGAATTTGAGCCCGCGGCCGGGGTTAAGGTTTCTAAAATTATTAATTTAGCAGAGGATATCGCTAGAAATACAAGTTCAGAGTCCGCTAGAATAGCTACAATCCCAGGAAGCAATACTGTTGGTATTGAACTGCCTAAAATCTCAAGGGAAAATGTTTTTTTAAGAGAAATAATTTCAGATAAGAACTTTAAAAAAAGAGAAATAAAATTACCAATTGCTCTTGGTAAAAGCATATCTGGGGAGCCGATAACTCGTGATTTAAGTTTAATGCCTCATTTATTAATAGCTGGAACTACTGGTTCAGGAAAATCGGTGTGTATCAATACAATTATCTTATCGTTAATTTATAAACACACACCTGATATCTGTAAATTCATTTTGATTGATCCAAAAATGTTAGAGCTTTCAACTTATGAAGGGATTCCACATTTATTATGTCCAGTTATTACTGAAGCAAAAAAAGCAGCATCTGTTTTAGGTTGGGTAGTTAAAGAAATGGAAAGCAGATACAGGTTGATGACAAAAGTGGGGGTAAGGAACATTGATGGGTATAATGAAAAGCACAAAATTAAGATGCCTTATATTGTTGTGATTGTTGATGAAATGTCAGATCTTATGCTGGTCGCTGGTAAAGAGATTGAAAACTACATTCAAAAGTTATCACAAATGGCGAGAGCTGCTGGTATTCATATAATAATGGCAACACAAAGACCAAGTGTAGATGTAATAACTGGAACGATTAAAGCTAATTTTCCTACTCGTATTTCATTTCAAGTAACTTCCAAAATTGACAGTAGGACAATTTTAGGTGAACAAGGAGCTGAACAACTTTTAGGTAAAGGCGACATGCTATATATGTCATCTGCAAACAGAATAACAAGGATACATGCACCTTATGTATCAGAGGTAGAAATAGACAAAGTAAATAACTTTCTTAGAAATCAAGCAGAGCCTGAATATATAGACGAAATTTTAAACTTTGCAGATGAAAAAGAGATTAATGAGAAAAATAAGGATAATTCTGATACTGATGAATTATATAATGAAGCGTTAGAAATTATCAAATCAGAAAGAAAAGCATCTACTTCATTTTTGCAAAGAAAGTTACAGATTGGTTATAACAGGGCTGCAAGGATAATTGATCAAATGGAAGCAAATGGAGAAGTAAGCAAGGCCAATCATGTGGGTAAAAGAGAAGTTTTAAAATAGTGAAATATATAATTTTTATTTTAATATTTTTTTATCCAATAAATGTTTTGGCTTCATCAAAAGAACAAATAAAAAATAAATTAAAAGAGACAAATAATATGTCTTTCAAATTCATACAAAAAATTGAAAAAAAAACCGAGAAAGGAGAATGTATAATTTCATATCCAAAAAAAATTTTATGCAGATATGATGATATTTATAACAAAATTTTAGTATCTAATGGAAGATCGCTAGTAATTAATAGTAAAAAAATTAAGAATTATTTAAGATACCAACTTAAAGATACTCCTCTTAATTATATTCTAGATAAAGAATTTCTTCTTAATAAATTAGATGAAGTAAAAATAATTCAAGAAAATGACGAAACATTTTTTTTTGAAATTACATATAACAATAATTTATTAAATATTTTTTTTGATAAAACAAGTTATGAGATTAAAGGATGGACAACAACTGATATTTATCTAAACACAGTCGAAACAAAATTATTTAATATTGAAACAAATATTATGATTAATGAAAAATTATTTAAGTTCCAAAATTATATTAACTAATATCTAAATTAATCGTTTCAGATTTAAAAATTTTCATCCCTCGTCCTAGATAGTTTTTTAAGGCATGTTTGTGATCTAAAGAACAAGTATGCAACCAAACTTTCTTAGTATTTTTTCTAAATCCTAGTTTCAAAGCCTCCGATAAAAGATAGCCACCATATTTTCTTCCTATAAATTCGTCTAGAATACCGAAATAAGCTACTTCACATTTTCTTGTCTCTGGATGAAATAAAAGTTCGAAAAAACCAACTAATTCATCATTTTCGCTAAGTATATAGGTCTCCAAATTTGAATTGTTAGTATATTCCATCCATTTGGTATCATTCCAAATTAGTCTGTCAATCCATCGATAACTTTTACCTATTTGTTTATAAAAAAATTTATTGATTTGAAAATCTGGCGGATTTTTTTTTTCTACTTTACAATTACTTTTTGGTTTTTTAGATAAATTAATTTCATTAATTGAATTAATTTCTAAGTATTTTCTGTCTACTCTAGTAATCACAAGACCATTTTTCCTACTTTTTCACCACCAAATAAATGGAAATGAAGATGAGGCACTTCTTGACCTCCGTAATCACTTATATTGGCAAGAGCTCTATAACCTTTGCCATCAATTGATGAAATTCCTAATTTTTTTGAAACTATAGTTATCCCTTTCATTAATCCTACAATTTCGTCATTGGAAGCATTTGTATTGAAATCATCTAAATCAATATATTTTCCTTTTGGAATCACTAATGCATGTATTTTTTTTTGAGGATTAATATCATAAAATGATAAGACAAAATCATCCTCATAAATTTTATTACAAGGTATTTCACCTCTTAAAATTTTAGCAAATATGTTGTTGTCATCGTATTTCATATTATACCGTTTATTAAATATTTAACTTCCATTTATTGTGGTTTCAATAACGTTTCCATCACAAAGAGTTCTGATCCTTATCTTATTAGAATTTGTATAGTAAAAAGATTGGCCCTCTGTTGTTGGCGTGCTGCTATTCCCTACCCATGAATATCCCCAATGATCATTTGGACTATAAACATTTTTTAAAAAATTAGTCATATGTATACCTACATTTTGAGCTAATGTTTCAAAATTATTTGAGCAATTAAAATCATATTCTGCTCCTTGTTTATGACCACTGTACCAGGTTCTAAGCTTTATTGAATTTTCAACCTCACAAAAAACGTTTTTTTCTTTTATAATTTTAACAATTTTATTGTGATTATCTTCACATACTTCTTTTTTTGCAGATTTAGTATAACCACTATAAGCAACAACACCTACAGCAGCCAAGATACCGATTATTGCTACTACAACTAATAATTCAATTAATGTGAAACCATTACGCTTCATTTTAAGAATATATACTATTAAATTTCATAAAATTTTGCATTGTTAAAATATATGCAACTAATAAGATTAATTTTTAAAAAAGAGAGGAAAAATGAATAAATTAAAATCAATTTATAAAACTATAATTAGCTTAACATTTATTTTTTCATTTGTTCTTACTTCATCAGCTGCTTTTTCAGAGATAGTTGGACGATTATCTGTTCACTGGAGTCCGAAACATCACAGTGCAAAACATGCACAAATTTTTGCAGATGAAGTTAATAAAAGAGCA
>LULK01001921.1_pt1 | contig 11472 bp, 15 predicted proteins | sample 728181 | NCBI WGS metagenome assembly LULK01 (sample SAMN03860291, study PRJNA289734) | marine metagenome | biome: seawater column; feature: ocean; material: water; isolation source: Red Sea water column Station 169 - depth 10m | place: Saudi Arabia: Red Sea | collected 2011-10-15 | depth 10 m | reverse complement strand
TATCAACAACAACTTTATTATTCATAGTTCCACCATATTGAGGGTGGGGGTGCAAAACTAATGCAATTGGAGATGTATTTTTTTTACTTTTATAATATTTTGCTTCAAGCCTTCCTGCAGGTCCAGGAATAAATATTTCAACAATTTTGTTATCTGTAGTTGTCATTGATAATTAATCTCAAAAAAAAATTTTATTTTTCTATCAAAATTGAGCGACAAAATGCAAGTTTTAAAATTTTTCAGAAACTTGACTATTTTAGTCGGGTATATATATAACCCGCATAAAATAATAATAATATGAAATTATCAAGTAAAGGAAGATATGCAGTTATGGCACTTGCCGATCTTGCAAAGTTTGATCCTAATGAACCAGTTTCTTTAAGAGATATCTCTTTAAGACAAGGAATATCTTTAGATTATCTTGAACAACTATTTTTAAAGTTAAAAAAAAATAATATCGTAAATAGTGTTCGCGGGATTAAGGGTGGATATATTCTTTCTAAAGAAGCTTCTAATATTAAAATTTCAGATATCTTTTTTGCAGTTGATGAAAAGGTAAAAACTATAGGGTGTGAAAAACATTCAAAAAAAGGGTGTAACGGTAAAACAGCAAAATGCATCACTCATGATCTCTGGGATGAATTAGAGGATTATATAAATAATTTTTTTGAAAAAAAAAGTCTTAGAGATTTACTAAATCAATCAACAAATAGATTATAGATGAGAGATAAACAAATAGAAGATTTAAAAGAATATAAATATGGATTTACAACTGATATAGAAAATATCAGAGCACCAAAAGGTTTAAATGAGACAGTAATAAAATTTATATCTAAAATAAAAAAAGAACCAGATTGGATGCTAGATTGGAGATTAAAAGCATTTGAGAGATTAAAAAACCTAAAAGAACCAAATTGGCAAAAACCGAAATATCCAAAAATAGATTACCAAGATTTATATTATTATTCAGCTCCTAAAAGTGCTTCTGATAAACCAAAAAGTTTAGATGAATTAGATCCGAAGCTTTTGGAAACTTATCAAAAACTTGGTATACCACTTCAAGAACAAAAAAGATTAAATGGAATAGCAGTAGATGCTGTTTTTGACTCTGTTTCAGTTGCAACAACATTTAAAGATAAATTGACTGAAAAAGGAATAATATTTTGTTCAATGTCTGAGGCTATTCAAAAACATCCAGAATTAGTAAAAAAATATCTTGGTTCAGTTATACCAGTTACTGATCACTATTTTGCAACTTTAAATTCTGCAGTGTTTACTGATGGTTCATTTGTTTACATTCCAGAGGGTGTAAGATGTCCTATGGAATTATCAACATATTTTAGAATTAATGCATCTGAGACAGGTCAGTTTGAAAGAACTTTAATCATCGCCGACAAAGGAAGTTATGTTAGCTATCTGGAAGGATGTACTGCTCCTATGAGAGATGAAAACCAATTACATGCAGCAAATGTTGAACTTGTTGCATTAGATGATGCAGAAATAAAATATTCAACTGTCCAAAATTGGTACCCAGGAGATAAAGATGGCAAAGGTGGGATTTATAATTTTGTAACTAAAAGAGGATTATGCAAAGGTGTAAATTCTAAAATATCTTGGACGCAAGTAGAAACTGGTTCTGCAATTACTTGGAAATATCCTAGTTGCATTTTGCAAGGAGACAACTCTGTTGGAGAATTTTACTCAATTGCAATTACAAATAACCACCAAAAAGCAGATACTGGTACTAAAATGATTCATATTGGCAAAAATACTAAAAGTAAAATAATATCCAAAGGTATTTCAGCTGGATACGCTGATAATACTTATAGAGGTCTTGTAGATATTTTTCCAAAAGCTAAAAATGCTAGAAACTTTACACAGTGTGACTCACTGTTAATGGGTAATAAATGTGGCGCACACACTGTTCCTTACATTAAAAATAGAAATTCAGACTCAAATATAGAACATGAGGCAACAACATCAAAAATCAGTGAGGAACAATTATATTATTGTCAACAAAGAGGTTTAAATTCAGAGGAAGCTGTAGGGCTAATAGTTAACGGTTTTTGTAAAGAAGTTCTTCAACAATTACCAATGGAATTTGCTGTTGAAGCGCAAAAATTAGTTGGAATTAGTTTGGAAGGAAGTGTTGGATAATGTTGGAAATAAACAATTTAGAAGCAGGTATTGATAATAAAGAAATTCTAAAAGGACTTAGCTTAAAAATAAATCCTGGAGAAGTTCATGCAATAATGGGTCCAAACGGATCAGGAAAAAGTACTTTATCAAATATTTTATCTGGAAAAAAAGGTTATGAAATCAAAGGGGATGTAAAATTTGAAAATTCCAACTTACTCGAACTTGAAATTGAAGAGAGAGCACATAAAGGAATATTTTTAGCATTCCAGTATCCTCTAGAAATTCCAGGTGTAAACACTAACAACTTTTTAAAAACTTCATTAAATGCCGTGAAAAAAGCAAAAGGTGAAAAAGAATTAGATGCAATTGAATTTCTTAAGCTTGTGAAAGAAAAATCTGCACAATTAAAATTTGATCAAAATATTCTGTCACGACAACTAAATGTAGGATTTTCAGGAGGAGAAAAGAAAAAAAATGAAATTCTTCAAATGTCTATCTTAAATCCAAAATTATCAATATTAGATGAAACAGACTCTGGTTTAGATATTGATGCACTTAAAATAGTTTCCGATGGAGTAAACTCATTAAGAAATACAAATAATTCTTTTTTAATAATAACGCATTATCAAAGATTACTTAATTATATAAAGCCAGATTTCGTTCATGTTTTGAAAGACGGAAAAATAATAAAAACTGGAAATTTTGAACTAGCACTAGAATTAGAAAAACAAGGTTATGAGAGCTTATAAATGTTAAAAGAAAATTTAGAATTTGAAAGTTTAACTTATAAAACTTTAGGAAACACTAAAGAGCGTAAAGAGCATTTTTTTAAATTTGTAGAAAGTGGGTTTCCCTCAAAAAAATTGGAAGATTGGAAGTTTTCAGATTTAAAATCAATTATAAATAAAAACATAAAAGAACTTAAATTTGGCTTTAATACCATTGAAAATAAAAGTTACAATTTAAAATATATAAAAAATTTTGAACATTCAAAAATTGTTATTTTAAATGGAGAGTTCCTATCAGCAGATATTTTAGATATAGATAAAAATAAAATAGAGATAAAAAATGAAAACTTGATTTTTAGTGAAAGTTTGAATGAACCTTTAAATAATTTGAATAAGGCTTTTGCGAGTCGATTAATTAAATTAAATGTTTTAGAGGATAAAATTGTAGAAAAACCTTTAGTTATTTATCATATATGTGATTTAGATAACAAAACAAATTTAATTAATACAAGATTTGAGTTAACGCTTCATAAAAATTCATCTTTATCAACTTTGAATTTATTCGAAGATAAATCAGTTAGTGGTTTTAATAATCATAACTTTAATATTCTTATCAATAAAAATTCAAACCTTAAAAATTATATTTTTGATTTAAATAAAAATCAAAATCTAAGATACAGCTTCACTAATATTGATATTTATGAAAACAGTAATTCAGAAAACTTTATTTATTCATCTGGATCTAAATTTTCAAAATATGAAAATGGGATTATAAATTTAGACAAGAACAATCATCATGAAATTAAAACAAATATTAACCATTTGGCTGAAAATACAAAAAGTTATCAATTAATAAAAAGTGTTTTAAACGATAAGTCTACTGGAGTTTATCAAGGAAAAATTTTTGTTAACGATCAAGCTCAAAAAACAGACGGATATCAATTAAGTAAAGCCTTACTTTTAAACGAAAATACAGAATTTAATGGTAAACCAGAATTAGAAATTTACGCAGATGATGTAAAATGTTCTCATGGTTCTACTTCAGGCAATTTGGATGAAAACTCCATATTTTACCTAATGTCTAGAGGTTTAAATTACGATCAGGCAAAAAAGTTACTAATAGATGGTTTCATTAATGATGTAATTGAAAAAATAACAAACATCGAAATACAGAAATATCTAATGGAGGCGATAAATTAATGGATATAGATAGCATTAAAAAAGAATTTCCAATATTTGATAACAAAGTTCAAAATAATGATCTTGTATATTTAGACAGCGCAAAGTAGGTAGAAGTGTTCATTATTTAGCTGTTGCTGCAACAAATCTTTATGAAAATACAAGAACATCAGTTCAAAGATATATTAATGCCAAAGATAAGAATGAAATTGTATTTACCAAAGGTGCTACAGAAGCAATTAATTTGGTAGCAAATACCTTTGGGCAAAAGTATCTAGAAGAAGGTGATGAAGTTTTATTAACAGAACTTGAACATCATTCTAATTATGTTCCTTGGCATTTCCTAAGAAATTCAAAAAAAATTAAAATTGAATTTGCTGAGATTAATGAAGCAGGTGAGATAACTATTGAAGCAATAAAAAACAAAATAACTAATAAAACAAAAATTATAAGCGTTACTCATTTATCAAATGTAACTGGAGCAATATTACCGATTAAGGAAATTGTAGAACTTGCACACTCAAAAAATATTCCTGTTTTAGTGGATGGTTGCCAAGGAGCACCACATTTAAAATTAGATATGCAGGAATTAGATTGTGATTTTTATGCTATATCAGGACATAAAATGTATGGGCCAACAGGAATAGGGGTTTTATACGCAAAAAAGAAATGGTTAGATGATCTACCTCCATACCAAGGTGGTGGAGGAATGATAAATGAAGTTAAAAAAACTGGAATTTCTTATGGTGAACTACCAAATAAATATGAGGCAGGCACAATGGCAACAGCCCAAGTAATTGCATTTAACGAATCTATAAAATTTATGGAAAAAGTTGGTATTGAAAATATAGAAAAGCACGAGAAAGAGTTATTGGATTATGGATTAGATATTTTGGGGAAAAATAATTCAATAAAAATTGTAGGTAATCCAAAAAATAAAGGTGGAGTGATTTCTTTTACCATTGAAGGTGTTCACCCACATGATATTGCAACTATTCTTGATGAAGATGGAGTAGCAATCAGAGCAGGACATCATTGCTGTCAGATATTACATGAAAAGCTGAAACTCCCGGCCACTGCAAGAGCATCGTTTGGTATATATAATACAAAAGATGATATCGATCAATTAAGCCAATCAATAGAAAATTGTAAAAAAATATTTAACATATAATGGACCTAAAAGAATTATATCAAGAAATTATTTTGGATCATGGTAAAAATCCTAGAAATTTAAGAAAAACTGAAAACTTTAATAAAGACGCTAAAGGGCATAATCCTTTATGTGGAGATAACGTTCATATCTATTTAAAATTAAACGAAAATAAAAAAGTTGAGGATATTTCATTTGAAGGACATGGGTGCGCTATATCAATGGCATCAGCCTCTATAATGACTGATTTAGTTAAAGGTAAAGAGGAAGCTGAGGTAAAAGAAATTGTAAACGATTTTTTAGATATGATTAAAGAAAAAGAGGAACTTCAAAATAAAATCTTAAATGAAGATGAAAAAACTAAATTAATGTGTCTATCAGGTGTAAAACAGTACCCAATGAGAGTAAAATGCGCTACTCTTTCTTGGCATACTCTAACATCAGCAATAGATGATTTTCAAAAAATAGTAAATACTGAAAGCTAAAAATGGATTTAAAAGAAAAAGTAATTACAGAAATAAAAAAAATATATGATCCTGAAATTCCGGTAAATATTTATGAACTTGGTTTGATTTATGACATTAAAATTAAAGATAAAGACGTCCAAGTTAAGATGACGCTTACAACACCTAACTGTCCAGTTGCAGAAAGTTTGCCTAAAGAAGTTAAGGATAGTATAATGGAACTTAAAGAAGTTAATAAAGTTGATCTTGATTTGGTTTGGGATCCTCCTTGGGACAAATCAATGATGTCAGAGGCAGCAAAATTAGAACTAAATTTATGACAAAACAAATAATAACTCTAAGCGATAATGCAGCAGCAAGAATAAAAGAAATAATGTCTAAAGATCAGCAGAATTCTCTTGGTGTAAGAGTTGGAGTTAAATCAGGCGGATGCGCAGGGATGTCTTATATTATGGAATACACAAAAGAAATTAATCCTAATGATGAATTAATTGAAGATAAAGGGGTTAAAGTTTTTATTGATTCTGCAGCGGTAATTTATCTGCTTGGTACAGAAATGGATTATAAAAAAGATCAATTTTCGTCCTCATTTGTGTTCAATAATCCCAATGAAACAGAGCGTTGTGGATGCGGAGAGTCATTCAAAATCTAGTATTAGTTTAGTGCATACCAGAGTTGTTAAAAACACATATCTATTGTATAAGCAAGATATGAATAAATTTGAGTTTAAAAATCTTGTTAAAGACCTTAAGGATAACTTGAAGGAAAGATCATTCTTTAAAGTTTTACGTAAAGAAGTTGAGACTGGAGCTAATGGTACTCAAGATTACGTTGTTAAAAAAGGTGTTAACAAAGATTCAATTGCATCAACCAAACAGTAGTTAATTATTAACTGCTATAATACATCTCAAACTCAACCGGGTGAGGTGCATGCTCAAACTTATGAATTTCCTCGAACTTAAGTGCAATATAGGCGTCTATTTGATCGTCACTAAATACTCCACCTTGAGTTAAAAACTCTCTATCTTTATCCAAAGCTTCCATTGCTTCTCTTAAAGATCCACAAACTGTTGGAATACTTTTTACCTCTTCCTCAGGTAATTCATACAAATCTTTGTCAAAAGAATCCCCAGGATGAATTTTATTTTTAATACCATCTAAACCCGCCATTAACATTGCCGCAAAAGTTAAGTAAGGGTTTCCAGCAGCATCTGGAAATCTAATTTCACACCTTGCGCCTTTTTTGCTTAAAGTAATTGGTATCCTACAAGATGCAGATCTGTTACGTGCTGAATATGCTAATAATACTGGTGCTTCGAAACCAGGTATTAATCTTTTGTAACTGTTTGTTGTAGAGTTAGCAAATGCATTAATTGCTTTAGCATGTTTTAAAATTCCACCAATATAAAACAATGCTGTTTCAGATAATCCTGAATATGCATCACCAGAAAAAACAGGAGTATCACCTTTCCAAACTGATTGGTGTATATGCATACCCGAACCATTATCTCCTGCCACAGGCTTTGGCATAAACGTAGCTGTTTTTCCAAATGAGTGTGTAACCATTTGAACAACATATTTATATAACTGAACATTATCCGCTTGGTTTACTAGTGTACCAAAATACATACCTAGCTCGTGTTGACTTGGAGCAACTTCATGGTGATGTTTTTCAACTTTAATACCAACATCCTTTAATCCTTTTAAATATTCGCCTCTCATATCTTGAGCACTATCAACTGGTGGAACTGGAAAATATCCTCCTTTGATACCAGGTCTATGTCCCATGTTTCCATTTTCATACCTTTTTCCAGAATTGTAAGGACCTTCCGTGCTATCAATAGCAAAACTAGTTTCGTTCATATCGTTTTTAATTCTTACATCATCAAAAACAAAAAATTCTGGTTCTGGTCCGAAAAAAGCTTTATCACCAATACCTGAGGATTTTAGATATTCCTCTGCTCTTTTAGCTGTACCCCTTGGATCACGTTCATAAGGGTTTTTCTTTACAGCATCTAAAATATCACAGAATAAAACTAATGTATTATGAGAAGTAAAAGGGTCCATAAACATTCTTGATAAATCTGGTTTTAGTATCATGTCAGACTCATTTATTGCTTTCCAACCAGCTATTGACGAACCATCAAAAAAGACACCTTGATTTAACATGTCTTCATCTACTACAGTAGAGTCTATTGTTAAGTGTTGAAGTTTTCCTCTTGGGTCTGTAAATCTAAGATCTACAAATTCAGCCTCTTTGTCTTTGATCATCTTAAGTACATCACTAGCGCTCATAATTTACTCCTATTAATTTTGTAATCTGGGGTCATTAACATTAAAAAAATGATAAATAATGCATATAAAATAGATAACACGTATGCATTTTTTACATATATATATGCTCAAAAAATTGATTTTTTTAACAACTTTAGATTGATATGAACATAATAGACAAAGAACCAGTGCTAAGAGCAAAAAAAGCACTTAAAGATTTTGATGGCTCCCTTGATGTAATTGAATTAAAAACTTCAGCTAGAACTGCAATTGATGCTGCAAATTCACTTAACTGTGAAATAGGTGCAATTGTAAAAAGTCTTCTTTTTAAAACAGAGAAAAATTTCATTTTATGCTTGGTAGCAGGAGATAAAAAATGCTCTTTAAAGAAATTAAAAAAAATCACTAATTTAAATGATATAAAAATGGCGTCTCCTGATGAGGTAAAGCAACATACTGGGTATACAATAGGAGGTGTTTCACCTGTAGGACATCTTACCGACTTACAAATTTATATTGATACAACTTTAGAAAGATTTGCAAAAATTTTTGCAGCAGCGGGCCATCCAAATTGTGTATTTGAGATTAGTTTTAATAATTTAATAAAACTTACTAACGGAAAAATTGAAAATTTAATAGAATGAGACAACCAAATTTAATTGATTATACTTTATTAACTCTTCTAGCTTTAATTTGGGCATCAGCTTTCTTTAATATTAAGATAGCCACATATTCATTTGGGCCTGTAACCATTGCTTTATTAAGAGTATTTTTTGGAGCTATTCCAGTTTTAATTTTATGTTTTTATAAAAAAATTAAAGTAGAGGCATTTTCAAAAGATTGGTATTGGTTTGCAATAATTGGTTTTATAAACTTGGTTGTTCCTTTTTTCCTTATTTCTTATGGTGTGAAATCTGTTCAAAGTAATTTAGCTGCAATTTTAATGTCTACAACACCTTTATCCTCAACAATCTTGGGGCATTATTATACGAAAAATGAAAAATTTAACTTTACAAAAACTATTGGAATTTTAATTGGTTTTGCAGGAATAGTATATTTATTTTCTGATAATTTATTAATTAACGAAAGTAATTTTTTCTCAGCAATACTAATTCTAGTTGGGTCTACTTGTTTCCATATTAATTTGGGCAGTTATAATTTTAATACCTCTATCTTTTTTTATTGAAAAACCTTGGACATATAATCCATCAATTCAGTCAACTATTTCTGTAATATATCTAGGATTGGTATCTACAGGTATAGCTTGGTTGTTAAGATTTAAAATTTTAGTAGACAATGGTTTAATCTTTCAGTCGCAAGTATCTTATTTAATTCCTATATTTGGAACTATTCTTAGTTATATATTTCTAAAAGAATTAATTACTGTAAAAGTATTAATATCTCTAATAGCCGTTGTAATTGGTATTTACTTTGTAAGACGAGCGGGTGGTAAAAAAGTTATTTAAAAGTTGAAATTTCTTTAATATGCTCTGGTTTAGTTTCGCAACAGCCGCCTAAAATTCTTGCACCTTTTTCAACCATTCTTTTTGTAAATTTATAAAACTCTTTTGCACTTAGATTTCTTGAACCAAGTGCAATGTTAGGATTTGTTCCTATTTCATTATGTTTTGCTGAATTAAAAGTTTGCACTGGAGTTGGTTCTTCAATGCCCCATAAATTTACCTTAAATCCGAAAGGAAGTTTTAAATCAGAAAAAAAATCAGATGTTCTCTCAACTATTTCAGGAGATACACAAGCAAAAACTAGACCAATCCAACTGTTACATTTAAATTTTTCAATTATATTTTGAACACTTTCACCTGAAGGTAATTTGCAATTTTTTTTTAAATGTATGCCTACAACCACCTTTTTTCCAAGTTTTTCGACAATATTCGAAGCAATTTCGATTTCTCTACCACTGCTTACAACATCAAGATAAAAAAAATCAACATAAGGACTTATTATTTTAGCCTGCTCCTCAAAATCAGATTGAATTTCTGATGAACTTCTTTCATCTTCAACATAAGTATCACTTTGAGATGGCAATGAACCAGCTATCAATATATTTTGTTTAGAAATCTCTCTAGCTTTATTTGCCAATATACCTGCTTGTTCGTTTGCATATTGAAATTTATCTAAAACTTTATTTTGAATAAATCTAATTTTTCTTGCAGAAAAGTTATTTGTTACAATTATATCTGCACCTGCGTTTATGTAGGATATATGTGCATCAATTACTAACTTATGAAATTCTCTCTCAATTAATGCACTTGCAGACCATAGTGTACCTTTTGATATCAAACCTTTACTTAAAAGTTCCTGACCCATTCCTCCATCGAAAATTCTAATTTTTTCAAAATATTTAGTATCCATAAAATTATTTTTCTGGTCGTGTAGCAATATAAACACCAATTGATGCAATTAAAGAAAAAAGAAGTGGTTTTACTTGCCGAATTTTCTCTTATCAAAAACATTAGAATTGTAAAAGCACCAAATGAGACTAGCAAAACTTGATGACTCATAGCAGCTATGAAAGTAAAAGAAAAATTAATTTGAAATTTTGTAAAAAAAACTATTATTAATATATGGAATAAACATCCTCCGAAGGCTTGATAGGTATTACTTGTTTCTAGCGGTAAATTATTTGAGATTTTTTTTTGCCAAATTGTTGCAGATGTAATCGATATAAGAGAAATTATAGTTGCTATCACTCCATCAAAAGGAATATTTTTCCCTATGTCAAAACCCAAGACTAATACAGCACCTAAAAATCCAAGCAATATTCCAATCCACTGATGATAGGATACATGCTCTTTAAGAATTGGACCTGCCAATATGTTTGTTAGAATAGGTTGTAATGTTACAATTAATGCAGCTATACCAGTTGGCATTCCAACAGAAACTGAATAAAAAACTCCTCCAAGATAAATTCCATGAAACAAAACTCCACTTACTAATGATTGAATTAAATTTGATTTAGAAACTTTTAGACTAAAATTTTTATATATTGAAAAAATTAAAAAACCTAGAGATACAAAAAAAAATCTAAAAGCTAATGCTGAAAAAGGTTCACTATGATCAACGATAGGTTTTGTTGTGATAAAAGCAGATGACCACAAAACAATAAATATCAAAGGAAAAATCTTTGTCATTTATAAAAAACTTATATTAAATTAAGATTTAGAACAATTTAAAGAGGATGTTTTGCTCTATTAAGTTTTAAGACCTAAGTGAGTATATTTTATATTTAAATAATCTTTAATAGCCATAGAACCACCCTCTCGCCCATATCCGGTTTGTTTAATACCTCCAAATGGTGCTTCTGCTATTGCAACCGTTGGCGTGTTAACAGCCACACATCCAGTCTCCATTAATTCAGAAGCTTTATGTGCTTTTTCCATTGAGTTTGTATAAATATAACTACACAATCCTAAATCATTATTATTTGCTCTTTCAACAACTTCATCAAAAGACTTGAAAGATAGCATAGGAACTAGAGGTCCAAATGGTTCTGTTTTCATTATAGTAAAATTATCAT
>LULK01000984.1_pt1 | contig 11499 bp, 7 predicted proteins | sample 728181 | NCBI WGS metagenome assembly LULK01 (sample SAMN03860291, study PRJNA289734) | marine metagenome | biome: seawater column; feature: ocean; material: water; isolation source: Red Sea water column Station 169 - depth 10m | place: Saudi Arabia: Red Sea | collected 2011-10-15 | depth 10 m | reverse complement strand
AATGAAAAAAGTATTAAAAGAGGTTCCTTTTTCAAGGTTAAATTCAAGTTCAAATCTTTCTTTATTTTGGTCTAAGAATCTTACACAAGAAAAATTTTCAGTAATTTCAAATTCTGATAAATTTTGATTTTCTGCAAGTAAGCCTATATTAATATCTGACATTTCAAAGACTTATTTTCTAATAGTGATTAGCAACTTTTCTGTGATGAACTGCTGTCTTACATGATAAGTCAGAAACATTACCATTTTCAACAATTCCGTAAATTATCCAATGGTCTGGAGTCTCTAGCCTTGAACTAACTTTACAATCTAAAAAGGCGAGTGAATCTGAAAGAACTGGTCCTCCTTCAGCGATGTTGCTAATTACATCTACATCTGCAAATCTATCAGCTCCAGGGGCAAATCTTATATTCACAACAAAACCTTTCCCAACTTGCATATATGATTCAATAGCTCTATCTTTTGCTACTGCAACTGTAATACCTGGTGGAGAAAAGCTTGCTTGACTAACCCAACTTGCGACCATTGCACTTTGTCTAAATGTAGAACCTTCGCCTTGGCTCGCTGTAACTACATATAATCCACCACTTAATCTCCCTAACGCTTTATCTAAATTTGAATCAAGGCTCTTCATAGAGGCAATATTCTTCTTTTTATTGATCAATTGACCCAAGTCAGTTCCAGCTTCTTCGAATTGTTGATAAACAATGGGATCTGGAATATTTTTAACTCTTAAGGGAGAGAAAGCTTCTTTTTGACCAAGTTCTCTTAATTTATTTGCTAAGGAATCTATAGGTTCATCATTTCCACCAAATGCATCATAAACTGCAGTAAATTGTTTTGGTTTTAGTGCTGCAAATAAAGTACCGAGAGATTCTTTTAATTCATTATCTGAGTCTACTGGCCATGTGGGAATGACTACTGCTTTTGATTCGGAAATTAAACTTGTTAATTCTTGCGGGTCAGAAGATCTTAAATCAATTAACTGAACCTGAGCATCTGCTTTGCTTATTCCATGAGATATCGCTTGACTTAGTCGATCACAATAACCATAGTCGCTTATGTAGCAGACTGACACAAAATCATTGCCTTTGCTTTTATTGCTACTCCATTCTAGATATTTTCCTTTCCAAAAATTGACCTGATTATGGAGCAAAGGCCCATGACCAACAGCTATTGTTTTTAATTCAGGTAGCTTATCTATTCTTTTAATTGCCTGCATAACGCTTCTAGCGTTTGGACCCATAAGGCAATCGTAATAAAAACGGAAATCATCGTATATTTCTTTTTGATCAGTGTCAAAAAATTCGTCAGAACAATAATGGAGTCCAAAAGCATCGCATGTATAGAGAACATTTGTGCTGTGATCATATGAAAATATGGTATCTGGCCAATGTAAATTTGGTGCACTTATAAATTCAATATTATGTTCTAAACCACTATTAGGATTAGTTCCGAGATTTAAAAACTCTCCACTCTTAACCTCTAGACGTTTAAAGGGAATATGTATTTGGTCTTCAATAAATTTAAGTGCTAATTTTGATCCAACTACTGTGATATTTTGGTTTAATTCTAAAAGATTACCTATTAAACCAGAATGATCAGGTTCTGTATGGCTAGTAATTAGATAATCAACTTCTTGCGGATTTACCTTTTTCAGTAATTCTTCAAACCATAATTCTTCGAACTTTGCGTGACTAGTATCAATAATTGCTAGTTTCTCGCCTTTAATAATAAAACTATTGTAAGTAGTTCCATTTCTTAAACCAAATTCAATATCAAATCTACTGCGATCCCAATCCAAAGATCTTATGGCACAAGAATCATCAGCAAAGTTTTGAGATTGAACCGTCAACTTGTTATTAGTTTGTGCCAATTTAGAATTACTTGTCTGGGCAGAGGCTATCATAGAATAATTAGCTTTATAAATTAACTTTAGTTATATAGAATATAAATTCGCGTGATTATTTTTGCGAAATAACCGAAATTACGCTTTTCTTTAATTTTTAATCTTCTTATTCTGGATAAATGACATCTCAACTAATTAAAAAAATAGTTACTGGAGATGAGATAAGAAATGCTTTTTTAAAATTTTACAGTGAAAAATTACATAAAATCATTCCAAGTGCATCTTTGATTCCAGATGACCCTACGGTTATGCTCACAATTGCTGGAATGCTACCTTTTAAACCAGTTTTTTTAGGTTTAAAAGAAAGACCATCAAAAAGGGCTACATCTAGCCAAAAGTGCATCAGAACAAACGATATAGAAAACGTTGGAGTTACAGCTAGACACCACACTTTTTTTGAAATGCTTGGTAATTTCTCTTTTGGAGATTATTTTAAACGAGAGGCTATTCAATGGGCTTGGGAATTAGTTACTAATATTTATCAACTTTCTGTTGAAAATATAATTGTGAGTGTTTTTCACGAAGACGAAGAGTCTGCAAAAATTTGGAGAGATGAAATTGGTATTCATCCAGATAGGATAGTGAAACTAGGTGAGGAAGATAATTTTTGGTCATCTGGCAAAACAGGTCCATGTGGACCTTGTTCAGAACTTTATTATGATTTTCATCCTGAAAAGGGTCTGCAGAATATTGATTTAGAAGATGGAGATCGTTTTATTGAATTTTATAATCTTGTTTTTATGCAATATAATCGTGATCCTAATGGAAAATTGACAGATTTAAAATTTAAAAATATTGATACAGGAATGGGTCTTGAAAGGATGGCTCAAATACTACAAAAAAAGCAAAATAATTATGAGACAGATTTAATTTTTCCTATCATTCAAAAAATTTGTGAGATTGCAAATATTGATTATTTTTCTTCAGATGATAAAAACAAAATTTCTTTAAAAATCATTGGTGATCATACAAGAGCTGTTATTCATTTAATTTCTGATGGAGTAGCAGCAAGTAATCTCGGCAGGGGATATATATTAAGAAGGCTTATTAGAAGAATGGTCAGACATGGGAGATTATTAGGTATAACAAATGAATTTTTACCTCATATTGCTACTGTCGGGATCAATTTAATGCAAAATAATTATCCTGATTTAAAAAATAATAATGATTTAATTTTGAATGAGATAAAAATTGAAGAAATAAGATTTAGGGAAACTCTTGAAAGAGGAGAGAAATTGCTAGATGAGTTAATTTCTTCAGGGCAGAAATTAATTTCTGGTTTTAAAGCTTTTGAACTTTATGATACTTATGGATTTCCTCTAGAACTTACTGTAGAAATTGCTGAAGAAAATAGTATCAGTGTAGATGTAAAGGGTTTTGAAGAAGAAATGAATGCACAAAAAGAGAGAGCTAAAGCTGCTTCAAGTAATATTGATTTGACATTAGAGGGATCATTAGAGCGAGAAATAGATCTTTTTAACAAAACTGTTTTTAATGGCTATAGTTCACTCCTGTTGGAAGCCGAAATCAAGGGTATATTCCTGGATTCAACATTAGTTAAGCAAGCAAGTGAAGGTCAGAAAGTTTTAATTGTTCTTGATCAGACAACTTTTTATGGAGAATCTGGCGGGCAAGTTGGTGATATTGGAACGATATTTTCAAAAGATGTAGAGGTCTTGGTTGATAATGTTATGCGAAAGAAAAATGTTTTTTTACATTATGGAACGATCAAAAAAGGAATATTAACTATTGGACAAAAAGTTAAGACTAATGTTAGCTCCTCTAATAGAGCTAAGGCTGCTGCAAATCATACAGCTACTCATTTATTACAATCTGCACTTAAATCAGTTATTAATGAAAGTGTTGGACAAAAAGGTTCATTAGTAGCCTTTAATAAATTACGATTTGACTTTAATTCCTCTAATCCTATTTCTAAAGATCAAATTTCTAAGATTGAGACTTTAGTTAACTCTTGGATTATGGAAAATCATGCCCTAGAAATAAAAAATATGTCTAAGAGTGAGGCTCTTGAAAAGGGCGCAGTCGCCATGTTTGGAGAAAAATATGATGATGAAGTGCGCGTTGTTAATGTACCAGGAGTTTCAATGGAACTTTGTGGTGGCACACATGTTAAAACTACATCCGAATTAGGTTCTTTCAAAATAATTAGTGAGGAAGGAATCTCAGCTGGAGTCAGAAGAATCGAAGCATTATCAGGCCAATCAGCATTAGACTATTTCAGTGATAGAAATGCATTAGTAAACCAACTAAGTGATTTGTTAAAAGCAAATCCTAATCAACTTTTTGAAAGGGTTAATAATTTGCAAGCAGAGCTTATTAATAAGAATAAAGAGATACAAAAAATGAAAGATGAAATTGCATATTTTAAATACTCTTCTATAAAATCATCCGCAGAAATAGTAAATTCTTTTTCAATTTTAGTAAATCAGATTGATGGCTTAGATGGGAATTCTTTGCAATCTGCAGCACTTAATTTAACTTCTCATTTGGGAAATAAAGCAATAGTGATTCTTGGGGGAATACCAAATCCAGAAAATAGAAAGTTGTTATTTGTAGTTTCTTTAGGTGATGATGCAGTAAAAATAGGATTGCATGCAGGTAAATTAATTAATGAGATTGCAAGAATTTGTTCGGGAGGTGGAGGAGGAAAGCCTAACTTTGCTCAAGCAGGTGCTAAAGATATTGATAAGTTAAGTGATGCTTTAGATTATGCTAAAAATTATTTGCAAAAAACATTAGCTAGTCATTCTGATAAATAACTACTTTTTCTGAGACTAATTTCGATTTGATCCATTAATTTCCTTGCTTCTTCAATAGTTAATTTTTTTTGATCAATTGCTGATTCAGTATTAATTCTTATAGATTCAACCAAAGAAGCTGAACTGTAATCTAATAATTGTAAAATTTCAGATTTACTGTCCTCTTTAATAATATTTCTGACCTTATATGAATTATCTTGATTTATGTCTATATGAACAACGTTGGTACTGCCAAATAAATTGTGCAAGTTTCCTAATGCTTCTTGATAGGCTCCAGTCATAAAAATTCCAATTAGATAATCTTTATCTTCCTCTGGCTTATGTAAATTTAGTAATGATTTAATTTTTCCATCATCAATAAAATTATTTAGTTTCCCATCTGAATCACAAGTTAAATCTGCAAAGTTGCCTTTGCAGAACGGCTCCTCTAAGTGCCTATGTATTGGTACTATTGGAAAAATCTGATTTATTGCCCAGCTATCGGGAATAGATTTAAAGATAGATAAATTTGCATAATAAGTTGATGCAAGAGTTTCTGTAATTTCAGATAAATCAGGGTGATTGATTTCATCATTATTCAGGTTATTAGAAATTTCTTTTGCGCAAGCCCAAGTAAGTTCTTCGGCATAAGCTCTTTCTGCCAAACTTAAAAATCCTAATCTAAAAGCGACTAAGCAATCTTCTTTAAACTTTTTTGCATCATTCCATAGTTCAATTATTTGAGATAAATTTATTTTTTTATTTTTAAGTTTTTTTAATTCATAGAAAGTATCAAGTAAATTTGAAATTATTAATTGTTGATTTTTTTTATCAAAAATTTGTAGTTTGGAACTGACATGACTTGTTCCTAAGACATTAAAAATTAAAACTGAACAATGACTAATTATTGCTCTTCCACTTTCTGAGATTATGGTTGGATGCTTGATATTATTTAATTCACATGAATCCTTAATAGTTGCAATTACATCGTTAGCATAATTTTGGAGAGAATAATTAGTAGAAGTGTTGGAGGAGGTTTTAGTTCCATCAAAATCTATTCCTAATCCACCCCCAACGTCGATATATTGCATTGGGGCTCCTAGTTTGCATAGTTCAACATATATTTGACTCGCTTCTTGTAATGCGTCTTTGATCACAGCAATATCACTTATTTGACTGCCTATATGAAAATGGAGCAATTTCATTTCGTTGATAAGATTTGCTTCTTTTAGTTCTTTTATTGTCAACATAATTTCTGGGATTGATAATCCAAATTTGGAATTATCTCCAATAGATTTACCCCACCTACCACTACTTTTACTTGATAACTTTGCTCTAATTCCTATCAATGGAGTCGCGTTAAGTTCTTGAACTGCTTGAATAATTCTTTTTACCTCATCTCGTTGTTCAATAACTATTATTGGATTTTTGCCGAGTTTTCTGGCCAAAGTAGCAATCTCAATATATTTTTTATCTTTATATCCGTTGCATATTAATAATGAATTTTGGTTTTCAAGAAGTGCAAGGCCAATTAATAGTTCTGATTTACTTCCTACTTCTAAACCAAAATTCCATTGGCTACCAAACTCTATTATCTTTTCTAGGACATTTTTCTGTTGATTACATTTGACAGGAAAAACGCCTTGATAAATGTTCTTATATTTATAGGTTTTTATTGCTTTTAAAAAAGAGTCATGTAATGCATTTATTCGATCTTTCAAGATATCATTAAATCTTATGATTAATGGAGGATTTATTTCTCTACTCTTAAGTTCTTTGACAAGCTTAAAAAGATCAATCTTATTTTCAGATTTTATATCTTTAGTTACTGATATATTTCCTTTGGAATTTATAGAAAAATATTTATCTCCCCATTTGTCTATGTTATAAGTCGAAATACTATCTTCAATAGTCCAAATATTCTTTAATTTTTTCGGCTCAAAATTGGTCAATTTATGTCTTAGTGATTAATAAATGTTTTTGAAAATAACTCAAAACAATATCTTTTATTTTAATGATTACTTGCCAAGTTACCACCCAAAAGTTGAATATACATAGAGTGATTATTAACTAAATGACCAAAGAGAGAACCTTTATTGCAATTAAACCAGATGGAGTTCAAAGAGGATATGTTTCTGAGATTATTGGCAGATTTGAAAAAAAAGGATTTAAATTGGTTGGATTAAAGCAATTAATTCCTTCAAAAGAACTTGCTCAAAATCATTATGGAGTACATAGAGAAAGACCCTTTTTTGGTGATTTAGTAGACTTTATTTCAAGTGGTCCTGTTGTAGCAATGGTGTGGGAAGGCGAAGGAGTTATTTTGAGTGCTAGAAAACTAATAGGTGCAACAAAACCTCTGGAAGCAGAGCCTGGAACAATTAGAGGTGATTTAGCTATTGATATTGGGAGGAATATTATTCATGGTTCTGATGGAGAAGATACAGCAAAATTTGAAATTGATCTATGGTTTAACGAAGAGGAATTATGTGAGTGGGAAACTTCTGATTCGAAATGGCGATCTGAAAATTAAAATTTAAATCGCAAATCTATCTAAACTAAATTTTTCTAAAAAGCTTTTCTCTATTTCTTTGAGATTTTTATTTTGAACTATTTTCAAAAGAAGATCACTTGTTATTGCAGAAAATAAAACTCCATTTCTGTAATGTCCTGTAGCTATAAAAAGATTTTCAATTTTTGATTTTCCAATTATTGGTTTTAGATCTGGTGTGCAAGGTCTAAAGCCCCACCAATGTTCCATTTGTGGCCAATTAATAGCTTCTGGCAATAAAGAGCGAATGCCTTCTTGCAGTTGTTTTATTCCATTAGGAGTATTACCTTGATTAAATTTTGAATCTTTTTCAACTGTCGCTCCAACTATAATAAGTCCATCATCACGGGGAACTAGATAAGTTTTTGGACCAAAAATAACCCTTTTCAAAAAATTTGTTGGACCTTGTATTGATAGCATTTGTCCCTTTACAGGAAAGACTGGAATCTTATTAAAAATTTTTTTACTCCAAGCACCGCTGCATATAATTGCTTTTTCGCAGTTAATTTTTTTTATTTCCCCAGTGGCACATAAAACTGTTGCACCTGTAATTTTGTTTTTTTCGAATGTCAAATCCTCTACTTCTGATCCCTCTTGAAATTCGACTCCATTCAAGGAGCATGCTCTCTCAAGAGCACGCATCAGTTTTCTTCGGTTATCTATTTGACCATCTTGTTCAAAAAGTAAACCATGTTTCCAAATAGAATTCATTCCATTGATTTCTGTTTGAAGATCTTTGTGATTTAAATATTTTCCATATTCATAAGTGGGAAACTCTTCAAGATCTTCTTTGTTTTTAAAAGGAACTACTATGCCACATTTTTTTAAACCGCATTTAATATTACTATCTTGTTCAATACTTTTTATCCACTTTGGAATTAGATTTTGACTTTCTTGGCCAAATTTTAGTAATTCATCTTCGAGCCCTTCGGCATGAGTAGCTAACATTCCTGCAGCAACAAATCCAGCTGATTCATTTCTGTTTTTGCTTAAAACTAAAACTTTGAAGTTATTTCTAGAAAATTCATAAGCAATAGATAAACCTAAAAGTCCACCTCCAATGGAGACTTTTAATAATGAACAATTTGGAATCTTGGGAAGCTGTGATTGGTTTGGAAACTCATGTACAGCTTAATACGAAAAGTAAAATATTCACATCTGCGTCAACAGCTTTTGGTGATGCACCTAATACCCATATAGATCCTGTAGTTTGTGGGTTACCAGGAACTCTTCCAGTTCTGAATGAGACTGTTCTTGAGTATGCTGTAAAAACTTCGTTAGCATTAAATTTAAACGTTGCAGAACATTGTAAATTTGATAGAAAACAATATTTTTATCCTGATCTTCCTAAAAATTATCAAATTTCACAATTTGATGAGCCACTAGCTGAAAATGGTTGGTTAGAGGTTGAAATAATTGAAAAGGACAAAGAACCTTATATAAAAAAAATTGGTATAGAAAGGCTACATATGGAAGAAGACGCCGGAAAACTAGTCCATTCAGGAAGTGATAGATTAGCTGGCTCTAAGTATTCTTTAGTTGATTACAATCGTGCCGGAATAGCACTTTGTGAGATTGTAAGTAAACCAGATATTAGATCAGGTAAAGAGGCATCTGAATATGCTTCAGAGATTAGAAGAACAGTTAGATATCTAGGGGTATCAGACGGAAATATGCAAGAGGGTTCATTACGCTGCGATGTCAATATTTCAGTTAGAAAAGGACCTAATGCTCCTTTTGGTACCAAAGTGGAAATAAAAAATATGAATTCATTTTCTGCAATTCAAAAGGCTTGTGATTATGAAATAGCCAGACAAATAGAAGTTTATGAAAATGGAGGAAAAATTTTCCAAGAAACAAGGTTATGGGATGAAGCTAAGCAATTAACGAAAAGTATGAGATTAAAAGAAGGTAGCAGTGACTATAGATATTTTCCTGATCCTGACTTAGGTCCAATTGAAATAACAAAAGCCCAACAAGAAATATGGTTTAAAGAACTACCAGAATTACCTTCAAAGAAAAGATATAAATACGTAAGTCAATTTGGGTTGTCTGCATATGATGCAAGGGTAATTTCTGATGAAATAAGCATGGCAAACTTTTTTGAAGAAACAGTAGCAAATGGTGCTGAGGCTAAACTAGCTTCAAATTGGGTAACAAGTGATATTGTGGGCTATTTAAAATCAAACAAACTAAGTTTTAGTGAATTAAAGCTTAGTCCTGAAAATCTTGCTGAAATGATTAACATGATTTCAAAAAATATAATTAGTGGAAAAATTGCAAAAGAAATTTTACCTGAACTTATTCAAAAAAATATTTCCCCGAAAAAATTAGTTGAAGAAAAAGGGTTGGCAATGATATCTGATTCTTCAAGTATTTCACCAATAATTGATGAACTTATAAATGAACATCCAAATGAAGTTCAAGCATTTAAAAATGGCAAAACTAAGTTACTTGGTTTTTTTGTTGGTCAACTTATGAAAAGAACAAAAGGTAAAGCTGACCCTAAACTTGCAAATAAACTTCTTATGGAAAAATTAAATAGCTAAAGCTTAAAGAAGCTCTTTTATCGTATTGATCCATTTATTTTGATCATCCGAATTCTCTAAAATAATATCTGAGAATTTTCTTTTTTCTTCAAAACTTAATTGAAAATTTATCAATTCATATGCTTCTTTTTCGCTAATTTTATCTCTTGTGATAAGTCTGTTTTTTTGTATTTCTTTAGGACATTTAACTAACCATATTTCAGTGCAAATATCTTCAAATTTTGCTTCAAACAATAATGGAATAACCAATACTATAGTTTGATTATTTCTGTATTGACTGCATTCTTCTATCATTCTTTCTTTAATTAAGGGGTGAAGTAGTTTTTCAATCCATTCCTTGCTTGCTGAATGTTTAAAAATAATGTTCCTTAAAAGTTTTCTGTTTATTTCCCTTTCTGAATTGCTTTTATTATCAATAATTTTATTTCCAAAATAATCTAAAATTTTCTTATATCCATATGTGTTTGGTTTGATTAATTCTCTTGAAAAATGATCTGCATCTAATATTGGTATGTTTTTATGTTTTCTTATGTAATTAGTTATGGTTGTCTTCCCACTTGCAATACCTCCTGTTAAACCAATCCTTCTTTGGTTGTTTTTTAATTTTTGAAGAATATCCATATAATTAATAATAATCTAATTACTTAGTTTCTTTAGTATTAAAGAGTAGTTAGTATGAATTAAAATACCAAAAAGTTTGAGCCAGTTAGATTCCAATTGGTCGTTTGTTGATGACAGTAAGGTAACACCCAAGGGGTTTCTTTTTGCTGGGATATCTGCTGGTTTAAAAGCTTCTAATAAAAAAGATTTAGCACTAATACTCGCTCCAGAAGGAAGTATTTTTAGTGGGATGTTTACCCAATCAATAGTTCGAGCTTCTTGTGTGGATATTTGTGAGGAAAGGATTAAAACAACTTCAGGTTTTGTAAGAGCAATACTAATTAATTCTGGTCAAGCAAATGCATGTACAGGAAATCTTGGCATTCAACATTTTCAAATTGCTACAGGAAAGATTGCGGAACTTTTAGGAATAAAAGAAGAAGAAGTTTTAATGTGCTCAACTGGTGTAATTGGTGTTCCAATACAAATAAATGATTTAGTAAAAAATTTACCGAATTTAGTTAGTGATTTAAAGGGTAATAATTTTGAAAATGCAGCAGAAGCAATTTTAACTACTGATTTGACTTTGAAAAAAGTGTCAATAGAGACGATTATTCAAGGTAGAAAAATAAAAATAGCAGGATTTGCAAAAGGTTCAGGAATGATTTACCCCAACATGGCTACAATGCTTGCTTTTCTAACCTGTGATGCGGGTATTCAAAAAGAAGAATGGGACAAAATGATTGCTATTGCGGTTCAAAAATCTTTTAATGCAATATCAGTTGATGGAGAGACAAGCACAAATGATTCTTTTGTTGGAATAAATGCAGGAGAGAAAATTGAAAAAAGGTTTTTTCCAATTATCCAACAAGGGATTGATATTGTATGTCAGAACTTGGCAAAAAATATTGCAAGGGATGGAGAGGGAGCAAATTGTTTATTAGAAGTTTTGGTTCAAGGAGCAAAAAATACAGATGATGCAATTATGCTCGCGAAATCTATTTGTAATTCTGCCTTGGTAAAAACTGCGATACATGGTTGTGATCCGAATTGGGGACGAATCATTTCTGCTGCAGGTAATTCTGGAGTTAAATTTAATTTAAATGACGTTGACTTGTATATAGGAAACGC
>LULK01003848.1_pt1 | contig 11507 bp, 12 predicted proteins | sample 728181 | NCBI WGS metagenome assembly LULK01 (sample SAMN03860291, study PRJNA289734) | marine metagenome | biome: seawater column; feature: ocean; material: water; isolation source: Red Sea water column Station 169 - depth 10m | place: Saudi Arabia: Red Sea | collected 2011-10-15 | depth 10 m | reverse complement strand
AGAAGTGATACTATTAGAGAAGATAGAAAGCAATTGGTAGGACTACTTACAGATGATCCAAAAGAAATTTTGGAAGAAGGTGCTCAAATTGTTTCAGACGTTAAATCAAAGCCTATAGATATGCTAGGACATGTTACTTCCAGCTATTTTAGTCCAAACCTAAATAAATCAATTGCCTTAGCTGTAGTTAGGAGTGGAAAAACAATGAAAGGTCAAAAATTAATTATTCCAATGGAAAACAAAAATATTGATGTGACCGTTTCTGACACAATTTTTTTAGATAAGGAGAATAAAAGACTAAATGCTTGACATTTTACATCCAAATATTTCGAATATTAATAAAAACAATATCGATATTAATTTATCTGAAGAAAAAATTAAAATTAATATCAGGGGAAAAAATAAAGAATTTTTTACCAAAGTGGGTAAAATTCTATCTATTATTTTACCTTCTGAGTCAAATACCAGTTCATCAAATGAAAACTATGATGTTTTGTGTCTCTTCACAATTAATTTGCATAAATATAAAAGGAGAAAATATATTTGAATTATTATCATCTGGATCACCTTTTAATTTCGAAAAATTTAAAAATAATGTTGGTTCATCAACACAAACAATAGTAAATCATATTGATGTAATTCTTCATCACAAGTCAAAGAATAATGTTAATTTATTTGTAAGAAGATCGTTTTCAGAACACCTTTATGAATGGTTAGTTGATAGCTCTAATTTTGTCTAATTTATAATTCAAATAAAAATAAGTATAACCAAGATACATCAGAGAGAAAATCCAATTGAATATTACCCATAACCAAAAAAATTCAGAAAAGTCAGAATTAAAATAAATTGCAGTATAAAATACGACAAATGGAAAAATTCCATTTCGGCAAATATTAGCAATTAATGCGTTTTCAGCTTTTTTTAAAGCCATAAAAAAACCATTTGATAAAAAAAATATTGGATAAGCTGGTAGCACAAAGGCTGAAATCTCTAAATATAATTTTCCAAATTCAACGACCTCTAAATCTTTTGAAAATAATTTTGTTATCATTTCAGCACCAAAATAAATAATAAAAGAAGAAATAATCATTATAATGAAAGCATATTTTATAGCTTGGAAGTACGTTTCTTTAATTCTTAAAATATTTCGTGCACCAAAATTTTGAGCAATAATTGTGATAATTGCTGTATTTATTCCCAAGATTGGCAATAAAACCACTTGTTCTATTTTGGTGCCAGCTCCATAACCAGCTGCTGCATATTCTCCTGATAAACCTGCATATTTGAATACAATAGCAGAAGCAATAGAATAACCGCAAATTGAAATTATTATTGGCATAGATTGAAAAAAAATATTTTTTAAAAAAAAAAATTTAGGAATAAAATAAGAAATAAGTATGTTTTTAATTAATTTACTTTTTAAAACTTTTTTAAATATGATTAAAAAAGCGACCGTTTGAGCAATTAGAGTTGCTATTGCAATACCCTTCATACCCAAAGCTGGTATGAAATAAAATCCAAATATTAAAATTGGATTTAACAATATGTTTAAAAAAAAAGATAATATTAAAGCATTTCTATAAGTTTTCGTATCGCCTTCTGCATGAAGTAATGAATTTAATGCAACAACTAAAATAAAAATAAACGAACCAAGGAAAATGATATCTGTATATTGTAAGCCAAGATTTATTACCTCGTTAGTTGAACCCATTATTGAAAAAAGGTCTGATGCATAATTTAAACCAATAAAAGTAATCAACAGAATTATCAAAAAAGAAAAGAAAATTAATTGGCAGAAATAAATTGAAGCATTTTTATTATTTTTTTCTCCAATGCTATTACCTATCAGTGATGTACCTGCAACTGTGATACCAATAGATGAGGCAATAATAATAAAATAAATTGGAAAAGATTTTGTTAAAGCTGACAAAGCTTCAGGTGATATTTTTCCTGCAAAATATGTATCAGCAATATTATATAACGTTTGAAAGAGTGTACCTACAGATGCAGGTATCGCTAATTTTTTAATTAATTCTTTGATGTCATCACTTAATATATTCATGATATTATTTTTTTGAATTTATCATTTGATTGTGCCTCATTGTGAAACGTTTTATTTGATCATTTGTCAATTTATCAAAACAATTTGGACATGATAGGCCTACTTTATACTTTTTTGATTTGGTTAGTTTTTTATGCAATGGCATTCTACAACCACCACAAACAGTATAATTTCCAATTTCTAGGTTTTTTTTAATAGTAACTCTTTTATCAAAAACAAAACATTCACCATTCCACTTACTTTTTTTTGGATCAGTTTTGTTAAGATAATTTAAGATACCACCCTTAAGCATATAAACATTTTTAAAACCTTTATTATTAAGATAATTAGACGCTTTTTCACACCTGATACCTCCGGTGCAAAACATCCCTATTGATTCATCTTTATTAAATTTTGATAAATAATTTTTAAAATCTCTAAAATTTTTAGTTTCTGGATTAAGAGCATTTTTAAATGTACCAATCTTATATTCAAAAGGTTTTCTGGCATCAATCAGTTTAATATTTTTTTTAGATATAAATTCGTCCCATTTTTTAGGTGATAAATATTTCTTATTAAAAAAATTTTTAAAATTAATTTTTTCATTAATTGGAACTACTTCATCTTTTATTTTAACTTTATTTTTTGAGTATGGTAATATTTTTGAGTTAAATTTATTTTGAATATCAAATCTATCAATTGATAAGATATTCTTTATTTTTGTAATTGTAAGTTTAATTTTTTTATGACTACCTGATATTGTGCCATTAATTCCTTCAGGAGATAATATTATAAGACCTTTAATATCAAGCTTATTAGTTTCTTTTAAAATATTTTTTTTAATAATTTTTAATTTATTAAGTTTTGATATTTTATAAAAAGATAGGATTTCAAACATAATTACCAACAAACTGTAAAACCATCACCAATTGGTAAAATATACTTATTAATAGGTGATTTTTTTATGTATTTATTAAATTCTCTTAATTTTATAGTTAATTTGTCTTTTATCTTTGGATTTGCAACATCTCCTTTCCAAAGTGTATTATCAATTAAAATTATACCCTTTTTGCTTTTTAATTTAAGAGACTGATTAAAATAATTTATATAATTTTCTTTATCTGCATCAATTAATATCACGTCATATTTTTCCTTTTTCTTAATTAGATTTTCAAGAGCAACCAATTTCTAAATATGATTTATAGTTATTAATTTTTATGATAAATTGTATGAAGTTAGCTTGTAGAATTGAAATTTGTAATTTTTTAATATGACCAAGTTTTTCGTTATATTTTAATAATTTTTTTTGTACTTTGTGAAGATTATTTGTATGTGAAAAAATATAATTGATCATATTTTGATCAATTATGAAATTTTTATCCATTCAACTTTTCTTTTAATATTTTGTTTATTAATTGAGGATTGCCTTTTCCTTTACTTTCTTTCATGGCTTGACCAACAAAAAAACCAAATAATTTATCTTTACCAGATTTATATTCAGCAACCTTATCTGAATTATTTTCAATAACTTTATTTATCAATTCCTCTATCGCTTTTGGATCGCTTTCTTGTTTTAAACCTTTTTCTTTTACTATTATTAATGGATCTTGATCTCCATCTATCATTTGTTCAAAAACCGTTTTAGCTATTTTTCCTGATATGGTTCCATCTTTTATAAGGTTTATAAGTTTTGATAGATTTTTAGCACTAACTGGGCTTTGAGATATTTCTAAATTTTTTTCATTTAAAACTGCAAATAATTCACCTGTAATCCAGTTTGTTGCTAATTTAACATCTGAATTTTTTATAACTTCTTCAAAGAAATTTGATGTTTCAATATCAGATACCAAAATTGTTGCTTCATATGGTGAAAGATTAAATTTATCTATAAATCTTTTTTTCTTTTCATCTGGTAATTCAGGTATATCTGATTTTATTTTTTCAATTAACTCTTGGCTTATTTCAAGCGGTAATAGATCTGGATCAGGAAAATATCTGTAATCATGCGCGTCTTCTTTTGATCTCATAGATCTTGTCTCATTTCTTTTAGTGTCAAAAAGTCTTGTCTCTTGATCTATTTCTTTCCCCTCCTCTAACAAATCTATTTGTCTATTTGCTTCGGATATTATTGCCATTTGCATAAATTTTATTGAATTAACATTTTTAATTTCACACCTGGTGCCGAATTCAGTCTCCCCTTTTAATCTTACTGATACATTAACATCTGCCCTCAAAGAACCTTCTTGCATATTGCCATCACATGTTCCTAAATATCTCATTATCGATCTTAATTTTTTTATATAAACGTTGACTTCATCTGGAGATCTCAAATCAGGCTTACTTACTATTTCCATTAAAGCCACTCCAGATCTATTTAAATCAACTAATGTATTATTTGGATCAATATCATGAATACTTTTACCTGCATCTTGCTCTAAGTGTAATCTTTCAATTCCAATTTCTTTTTGACCATTCGGCATATCCAAAATTACTTTTCCTTCACCGACAATTGGATATTTGTATTGAGAGATTTGATATCCTTGGGGTAAATCTGCATAAAAATAATTTTTTCTATCAAAGACAGATTTTTTATTTATTTTGGCTTTAAGTCCTATTCCAGTTTTAATTGCTTGTTCAATACAAAATTCATTTATAACTGGTAACATTCCTGGAAATGCTGCATCTACGAGACTAACTTGTGTGTTTGGTTCTGCACCAAATTTTGTTGATGATTGAGAGAAAAGTTTTGACTCTGAAGTAACTTGAGCGTGCACTTCTAAACCAATTATTACTTCATATTGTTTATTTTCTCTTTCAATAAGATATTCACTATTTTTACTCACTTAACCACCAGTCTGAAATATCATTTTTAAAATTAATCTTATCTTCTAATGCATAAGAAATATTAAGTATATTTTGCTCATCAAAAGGTTTTCCAATTACTTGAAGGCCTAAAGGATAATTATTTTTATCTTTACCAGCTGGTATAGAAATACCTGGTAAGCCTGCTAGATTTATTGGAACTGTAAATATATCATTTAAATACATTGATACTGGATCATTTGTTTTTTCACCAATTTTAAATGCTGAGCTTGGAGTAGATGGAGTTAAAATTGCATCAACTTTAGAAAAGGCATCATCAAAATCTTTTTTTATTAATTGTCTTACTTTCTGCGCTTTTAGATAATAGGCATCATAGTAACCAGAAGATAAAACATAAGTTCCAATCATAATTCTTCTTTTAACTTCATCACCAAAACCTTCAGATCTAGTTTTTTCGTACATTTCTATTAAATTTTGACCAGGAGATCTAAATCCATATTTAACACCATCATATCTTGCTAGATTTGAAGATGCTTCAGCTGGTGCAACAATATAATAAGTTGGTAATGCGTAATTAGTATGTGGAAGCGAAATATCGATAATTTCTGCTCCGCAATCTTTTGCATATGAGATACCATTTTTCCATAGCTGTTCAATTTCGTCAGGCATATTGTCAACTCTATATTCTTTAGGAATACCAATTTTCTTTCCTTTAATATCTTTTGATAATTCTTTTGAATAACAATTTCTTTTGTAATCAATTGAGGTTGAATCTTTTTGATCAAATGAAGAGATCACCTCTAAAAGCATAGAACAGTCTCTTACATTTTTCGTCATAGGTCCTGCTTGGTCTAAAGATGAAGCAAATGCTACAATTCCATAACGAGAACAACTTCCATATGTAGGTTTAAGTCCAACAGTTCCTGTAAATGATGCTGGTTGACGAATAGATCCACCTGTATCTGTTCCAATGGTAACTGGAGTTAAATTTGCAGCGACAGCTGCAGAAGAACCTCCTGAAGATCCACCAGGGACTAAATTTTCTCCTACCGGATTTTGAACATTTCCAAAAAAACTAGTTTCATTTGAAGAGCCCATAGCAAATTCATCACAATTAAGTTTACCAAGAAGTATTGCTCCTTGACTCCACAAATTTTGAGTAACTGTAGACTCATATGTGGGAACGAAGTTATTTAATATTTTGCTACCTGCTGTTGTTCTAACTCCATTTGTACAAAATAAATCTTTAACAGCAATGGGAATACCTGGTAGTTTTAAATCAAAGTTAGGATTAGAATCAAATTTCTTTGATTGATCTATTGCTTTTTCATTAGCTTTTTCATCATCAATAGAAATTCTTGCTAATTTCGAAATGTGCTTTACTGTTTTAAGATCTATACTCATATGGTAAAAATATTGCCGCAAACTATCACTTAAGTAAATAATATACAATATGATCACAATTGAGGAATTTAAAAAGAAACAGCTAAATACATCTAGATTAATTGGTCTTGATTTAGGTTCAAAGAGAATTGGTGTAGCTATATGTGATGAAAATCAAAAAATTGCCACACCGCTTAAAACAATAAACAAATCCAAATTTGAAGATCTTATCAATGAATTAGAGGATATTATTAAAGAAAATAATATTAAAGGAATAATTATTGGCAATCCAATTAATATGGATGGTAGCTTAGGTAAATCCTCTCAATCAGTAAATGATGTGTCAAAAGCAATATCAAAAGAAATTGATCTTCCAATAAGTCTTTGGGATGAAAGATTATCAACAGTTGGAGCGTTTAAATTAACCGAAAATTTAGGTATTAACGTAACTAAAAGAGAAAAAAATATAGATAAAAATGCTGCTGCATTTATCTTACAGGGTGCCATAGATTTTATTAATAATTAATACTTGCATTAATCAACCTTTGTGGCTATAGAGTTGGTTTTAATGGCAACTAAAACCAAAGCTATTAAAATTTCTCAAAAACATCTCCTAGGTATTCAAGATTTATCAATAAATGATGTTAATTTAATCTTAAAAGAAGCTGAAAAATTTATTGAATTAAACAAAAGCAAAAATAAAAAATTAGATTTACTTAAGGGGAAAACTCAAATTAACCTCTTTTTTGAACCATCAACAAGAACACAAAGCTCATTTGAACTAGCAGGAAAAAGATTAGGTGCAGATGTTATGTCAATGAATATAACAAACTCAGCAATTAAAAAAGGTGAAACGCTAATAGACACTGCAATGACATTAAATGCAATGCATCCTGATATAATAGTTATTAGACATCAAGATTCAGGAGCTTGTAATCTTTTATCTCAAAAAGTTAATTGTGCTGTTTTAAATGCTGGTGATGGAAGGAGAGAGCACCCTACCCAAGCATTACTTGATGCATTAACTATATTGAATAGGAAAAAAAAAATTCAAGGATTAAAGGTTGCAATTTGTGGAGATATTCTACATTCAAGAGTAGCAAGATCTAATATTTACTTGCTAAACATGTTGGGTGCCGAAGTTAATATTGTAGCTCCTTCAAACCTTTTACCAAAAGATATAGAAAAATTTGGGGTTAATATTTTTTCAAATATGAAGAAAGGTGTAAAAGATTGCGACATAGTAATGATGCTTAGACTTCAAAATGAAAGAATGAGTAGTTCATTCCTGTCATCTAATAGAGAGTATTATGAATACTATGGACTAACACAGGATAAATTAGAATATGCAAAATCAGATTCAATTATTATGCATCCTGGTCCAATGAACCGCGGTATTGAAATTGATACAAAACTAGCTGATGACACCAATATGAGTGTTGTAAAAGAACAAGTTGAATTAGGTGTTGCGATAAGAATGGCATGTTTAAAAATTTTTTGTGAATGATGAAAAAGAAATACTTTATTAACGCAAATATAATTGATCCTCATAACAACATAAGTGAGATAGGAGGATTAATAATAGGTGAAGATGGAAAAATTGAAGGTGTTGGAAAAAAGGTGAATAAAAACAACATTCCTAGTAGAGAAAAAGTTATTGATTTAAAAGAGAATTATATTTTCCCAGGTATAGTTGATATGAGAGTATTTGTGGGTGAACCAGGTTATGAATATAAAGAAAATTTCAGAACTTTGAGCAATGCTGCATTATCCGGGGGAGTAACCTCAGTTGTAACAATGCCTAATACTGATCCAATAATCGACAATCTTCTGCAAAGTAAAGGGATAATAGCATTTACAGATGGAATTAGAACAATTCAGAATACAAGAGTTATGTCCAGAATAATGAATTCAGCAAAAGATTTAGGATCTTTAATAATGCAACATGCGGAAGATCAAGAATTAGCTGAAAATGGCATGATAAATGATGGAATAATTTCGACAAAACTTGGTTTGCAAGGTATCCCAGAAATAGCTGAACTAATAATTATAGAGAGAGATTTAACATTATTAGAAGAATATAATTGTCGTTATCACATTTCTCAGATTTCATCAGGAAAAGCAGTTGAAATTATCAGAGATAGAAAAGATAAAGTAAGATTTTCCTGTGGGGTATCAATAAATAATTTATCTTTAAATGAAAATGATATTGGTGACTTTAGAACTTTTTTAAAATTGTCACCGCCACTTAGAACTGAAGATGATAGATTAAGTTTAGTGCAAGGATTAAATGATGGTACAATCGATGTAATAGTTTCAGATCACAAACCTGAAGATGAAGAGCAAAAAAGATTAACATTTGCTCAAGCCGCAACAGGAGCAACTGGTATTGAAACGTTATTATCTTTGTCATTAGAATTATATCACAATGGATCTGTAAAACTTGAAAAAATTATTGCTGCATTAACCTCCAATCCATCAAAAATTTTGAAAATTAATAAAGGTAATTTATCTATAGGTAATGATGCAGATTTCTGTATTGTGGATATAAATAAACCTTGGATAGTAAAGCAAGAAAATTTGGTTTCTAAATCAAAAAATACGTCAATTGAAAATAAGAGATTACAAGGAAAAGTAACCAATACATTCGTAAAAGGACAAGAGCTTTACAATATTTAAATGGAAATATTTATTTTATCACTTTTATCATATTTATTAGGTTCTATTCCTTTTGGTTTTTTATTAACAAAAATTTTTTTAAAAAAAGACATAAGAGAAACAGGATCGGGTAATATAGGCGCCACCAATGTTTTAAGAACTGGTAATAAATTTTTAGGTTACTCAACTTTATTACTAGACATTTTAAAAGCGGTTTTGCCAATAATTTATGTTAAGTTAAATTATCCAGAATTTATTTACATTTGTTCATTATCTGTTTTTTTAGGACATGTTTTTCCAATATGGTTAAAATTTAAAGGTGGTAAGGGTGTTGCAACATATGTTGGAATGTTGATTATTTTAAATTATTTTTTGGGTATTGTTTTTGGTATTGTTTGGGTAATTACATATTTAATTTCTAAATACTCATCATTAGGATCAATTCTTGGATCATTAAGTGTTCCTATTTTTATATTTTTTTATAGCAATGATAACATTATGTTTTACTTCATAATGTTTATTTTAATTTTTTACACTCATAGAGAAAACGTTAAACGCTTGATAAATAAAGAAGAAACTAAGACAAAAATTTAATAATTTGACAGTTTAACTGTTTTAAGTACGTTCTCTAAATATGAATCTAGTAATTGTTGAAAGTCCAGCAAAAGCAAAAACAATTAATAAATATTTAGGATCAGATTATACAGTTCTTGCAAGCTATGGACATATAAGAGATCTGCCTTCGAAAAATGGTTCTGTTGATCCTGAAAATGATTTTAAAATGATTTGGGAAGTAGATAGTTTTTCAAAAAAATATTTAAAAGAAATTACAGATAGTGCTAAAGATTCAAAAAAAATTATTCTAGCTACTGACCCTGACAGAGAAGGTGAAGCAATAGCTTGGCATGTAAAAGAGTTTCTTGAAGAAAAAAAATTATTAAAAGATAAAGAAGTTGAAAGAGTTGTTTTCAACGAAATAACAAAAAAAGCAGTTACAAATGGAATAGATAATCCAAGAAAAATAGAGCCACATTTAGTTGATGCTTATATGGCAAGAAGAGCTCTAGATTATCTAGTAGGTTTTAATATCTCCCCCATTCTATGGACAAAATTACCAGGTTCTAAATCTGCTGGTCGAGTTCAGTCTGTAGCTCTAAGACTTTTAACCGAAAGAGAACAGGAAATAGAAGTTTTTCAACCAAAAGAATTTTGGACTTTAAATATAATTTTTAAAAATAACAAAAATGAAAAAATAAATACAACTATTTCACAATTAGATGGAAATAAGGTTGAGAAATTTTCATTTAAAAACAAACAAGATATTAACGACGCTTTATCAAAAATAAAAAATAAAAAATATAACATAACAGATATAAGTTCAAAAACTTATAACAGAAATCCATCAGGACCTTTTACTACATCAACATTACAACAAACAGCATCGAGTAAACTTGGTTTTGGAGCATCAAGGACAATGCAAATTGCTCAAAGACTATATCAAGGAATTGATATTGAAGGTGAAACCGTAGGATTAATTACTTATATGAGAACAGATGGAACTAATATTTCAAAAGATGCGATAACATCTTTCAGAGATTTTATAATGCAGAATTATGGTGATAAATATTTACCAGAACAACCTCTAAATTATAGTGGCAAAAAAGCAAAGAATGCTCAAGAAGCTCACGAAGCTATACGTCCAACAGAAATAATTCGAAAACCAGAAGATATGAAAAAATACTTAAGTACTGATCAATATAAACTTTATAATTTAATATGGTCTAGATCTTTATCATCACAAATGCAGTCAGCAAAATTTGATAGAAAAACTATTACCATCAACTCAGATGATGATAAAAATATATTCAAAGCTAGTGGTTCAACATTAAAATTTGTTTTTAGAAAAATTATTTACCAAATATGTTGATTATGATTTTACTGCAAAATTAGAAGATCAATTAGATGATATAACATCAGGTAAAGAAAATTGGATAAAAGTTTTAGAGAACTTTTGGAAAGACTTTAATTCTAATGTTTCAGGTGTGAAAGAAAAAAGAACCAGAGAAGTATTAGACCTATTAAATGAAAGTCTTGGATCACTAATATTTGAGGTCGATAAGGATGGAAATATTGATAGAAAATGCAAGCTTTGTGAATCTGGGCAATTAAGTTTAAAAAATAGTTTTAGAGGTGGTGCATTTATTGGGTGTTCAAATTATCCTGACTGTAAATTTACAAGACCACTATCAAAATCTAAAGCAGCACAACAATTAACATTAGCAGAACCTAAATTCATTGGAAAAAATGATAAAGGTAAAGATATTTATCTTAAAAATGGAAGGTTTGGTCCATATTTGCAATTTGAGAAAGAAATAATGGAAGAAGAGGAAAAAAATAAAAAGAAAAAGAGAAAATTAAAGAAAGAAGACAATAATTTAAAGAATGTTTCTATTCCTAAAGGAATAGAGATAGAAAATATTGATCTAGAAAAGGCAAAATATCTATGCTCCTTACCATTAAGCTTAGGTAAAAATCCTGAAAATGATAAAGATATTACTGTGAATGTTGGAAGATTTGGTCCTTACCTTAAATGTGAAAATA
>LULK01002313.1_pt1 | contig 11508 bp, 13 predicted proteins | sample 728181 | NCBI WGS metagenome assembly LULK01 (sample SAMN03860291, study PRJNA289734) | marine metagenome | biome: seawater column; feature: ocean; material: water; isolation source: Red Sea water column Station 169 - depth 10m | place: Saudi Arabia: Red Sea | collected 2011-10-15 | depth 10 m | reverse complement strand
ATTTAAAAATTTCTGATCTGATTGATTAACAAATTGTTTTTCAATTTCATCTTTAACTCTAGTTTTAAATTCAGTTTGATTTTTGGGGGTATTTTCTTTATAAATTTTATCAAATAAAGATTTTTCTAGCTTAGCTTTTTCTGTTTTATTAAACTCCTTTATCTCAATATTAACTTTACTAATTAATTCAATTTTTTCTTTTTCAATTCCAGAAAGAGCTTCAAGATCTCCTTTAGCTTTAAATATTTTATCTGTGTCAAGGCTAACAGAATCTCCAACTTTTAATTTAGAAATTGTATCAAACGATTTTTTTGATAGTCTATCAGATTTAATATTAATTTCCTTATTTAATTCAATATCATCATTACTAATGATTACAACTAGATTTGAGTTTTTTTCAATCTTTGATAAAGAAATTAGTTTACCATATTGATTTTGTATAGACTCAATTTGATTTTCAACCATGCTCTTATCAGCAATGATTTTATAATAATCTACACTCTTTTTTAATTTATAATTCAATTTAAATTTTGGTGTTTTAGCAATTTCAAAATTTAATGATATATCATCATCTCTCCAGTTAATTTTCTCATTATCAATAGGGACAGGTGTGCCCAATAAAGAAAGATTTTTTTCAGTTATAAATTGAGTTAGCTTTGATTGAACCAATTTATTTATTTCATCAACTTTAACAGGAATTTCATACTGTTTTTTTATTAAACCTAATGGAACAAATCCTTTTCTGAAACCAGGAATATTTGCTTTTTTTCTATAATCATTCAATATAGACTTCACCTTTTCATTGTAGTCATTTTTTTTAATATCTAAACTAATTACAGAAATCTGTTTATTAAGTTCTTTAATGGAAATACTCATAATAAAAAATTGGCCCCAAAAATAGCCTTTTTTATTTTGTATGGCAACAAATCAAGTTGTTAATAGTTCTTTACAAATATCAAAGAACTCTTTTTGCTTTTCATGATGTAACCAATGACCTCCATCTTCGACAGGAATTAAATTATGATTAGGAAACAACACTTGTGTTCTTTTTAACCCTTCATCAGAAATATAATCAGAATTCAAACCTTTGATAAAAAAAGCTTTTCCCTCATAAAAAAAATTTGAATTTATCTGACCTAATATGTTGTCAATATTATTAATGAGGGACGATAAATTGCATTTAAATCTAAAGCTACCATCTTTAGATCTGACTAAATTTTTTGAAAGAAAAGAAATAAATAACTCGTCTTTAAAATACTTTTTTAGATGATTATCAATATCAAATCTATTTGATATTGAATTTAAATCAATTGTACTTAAAGCTTCGAATATCAAGTCATAATCTTTTTTATATTCAATTGGAAGTATATCAACAATAATTAATTTATCAACCATATTTGAATGATTGAGAGCGAAACAACAAGCTGTTTTTCCACCCATTGAATGCCCAATAATAGAAACTTTGTCAAAATGAAAATACTCAATATAATTTTTTAAATCAATAGACATTAATTCATAACTATGATTTTCAGAATGAAAACTTTTTCCATGGTTTCTTTGATCTACTATGTGAACTTCAAAACCTAAATCTGAAATTTTTTTTGCAATAGTTACCCAGTTATCTAATGAACCTAAAAATCCATGTAAAATGATTAGCTTGTTTTCTGATTTTCCAAATACTTTACTATTAATAATCATCTATTTAATTTATCAATGTATAGGTTTATTACATTGTCTATTCCTAAATAGATTGATTCACTTATTAAAGCGTGACCAATTGAAACTTCCTCCAAATAAGGCATTTTTTTAGCAAAAAACTCAATATTTTGAAGTGATAAATCATGACCGGCATTTACTCCAATTTCTAATTCATTAGCTAAACTTGAACATGCAGCATAAGTTTCAATTGAACTTAATTCACCCATTTCATACTTTTTTGCAAATTCTTCAGTATATAATTCAATTCTATCAGTCCCTGTTTTTTTGGCATACTCAACCATTTCTAAATCAGGATCAACAAAAATTGAGGTTCTGATTTGAGCTTTTTTAAACTCATCGATAACTGATTTGAGATAATTCCAATGCTTTTTTGTATTCCAGCCCGCATTTGATGTTATGGCATTTATATCATCAGGAACTAATGTTACTTGAGTTGGTTTAATTAGCATTACTAAATCTATAAACTTGTCAATAGGATTGCCTTCAATATTGAATTCCTTGTGAACAGATTTACCTAAATCAATTGCATCTTTGTATCGAATATGTCTTTCATCAGGTCTAGGGTGAATTGTTACTCCGTCTGCACCAAATCTTTGAATGTCTTCAGCCATTTTGAGCAAATCTGGAGTGTTTCCTCCTCTAGCATTTCTCAATGTTGCAATTTTATTAATATTAACGCTTAGCTTAGTCATAATTTGGATTACAAAAATAATTAGTTAATACAGATTAACACTATAATTTTTAGTTAATTTGTAGAATATAATTGAAATGAAAATAGCCATCTTTTCACAAGATATAAACCAAGATGTTGAAAATGTTCTACAGTCTATTCTTATACATGAAGAAGCTACAAATTGTAATTTTTTTATTCATGATAATTTAAGACAATATAAAATCAATGCAAATAATTTCTCTTTCTTTGAAAATCATGAGAATTTAAATGAAAGTTTTGATTTATTCATAAGTATTGGTGGAGATGGGACTTTTCTCAGATCAATTGAATTTGTTAGAAATTTAAATCTACCAATAATTGGAATTAATACTGGAAGATTAGGTTTTTTAGCAACTACAAAAAAAGAAAATTTAGATAAGTCATTGACTAAAATACTAAAGAAGAAATTTAGTGTTGAAAAAAGATCTTTATTAAAAGTTTTTACTGAAAACAACTGTATTCCTATGGATTCTTTTCCATATGCATTAAATGAAATTAGTGTTGTAAGAAAAGATACCACTTCGATGATAAATGTAAAAACTAGTCTAGATGGGATATATGTAAACTCATATTGGTCTGATGGATTAATTGTTTCTACTCCTACTGGTTCTACTGGATATTCGTTAAGTTGTGGTGGTCCGGTGATTTCCCCTTCAAGTAATTCATTGGTTTTGACACCTATTTCACCTCACAATCTTAATGCAAGACCACTAGTCATCTCTGACTCAACTAAAATTGAAATCAGTGTTTCAGGAAGAGAAGACTTTCATTTGCTTTCAATTGATGCAAAAATTTTTACTGTAAAAAATGAAACTAAAATTTTTGTTGAAAAATCTAATTTTGATATACAAGTTGCAAGTATAAATAATTACAATTTTTATAAAACTTTGAAAGACAAATTGCTCTGGGGGAAAGACAAGAGAAATTAATTATGAAACTTGATCGAACAAGCATATTGTTGTTTATGATATTTGTATTGAATACAGGTCATTCTCAAAACAATGAAATTGGAATTTTTTTTGGTGGGACTAACTACATAGGAGATGTTGGACCTACAACGTATATTAATCCTTTTTCTAAACAAAATGTTTATAAAGATAAAGCGCCATGGCATAATTATGTGATTGGAATTTTATATAAAAAGAATCTATCTAATAGATTAGCTGCAAGGTTTGGTTTTAATTTAGCTGAGATCCATTCTAGTGATTTTTGGTCTGGATCGTCAAAAGATAGACAACAAAGAGGAAAATGGTTTACAAATAAAATTGAGGAATTAAGTCTAAGTTTAGAATTTAATTTTAAAGAGTTTGATACTACATCAGATAATTTTCAATACTCTCCTTATGTTAGATCTGGATTATCATATTTTAGGTTCGATGACTTATTCTACCCTGAGGGTATCAATCAAGCACAACCTTTTGCCAAACATAATGAGTTTTCAATACCAATTTCACTTGGCTTTAAAATAAAACCTACCAAAAGTTTTGCAATTGGTTTTGAAATAACAGCAAATCATTCATTAACTGAAAATTTAGATGGTAGTTATCCTAAAAGATTCAAAGATTATGAGCTATATTCGCAGAAATCTTTTGGAGGAAATTTGAGTCAAGACTGGTATGTGTTTACAGGAATAAATTTGACCTACATTTTTGGTAATTATGAGTGTTATTGTCCATAAAAAGTTAATAGAAAAAATTGATCCTCTCAAAATTCCTGGTCATGTTGCTATAATAATGGATGGTAATGGAAGATGGGCCAGAAAATTAAATAAAGAAAGATTTTTTGGACACAATTCAGGAGTAAAAGCTGTTAGAGAAGCTATTGATCTTTCAATAGAATTAGAAATTGATACTCTAACTCTATATGTTTTTTCCATATACTGGTTTAAACTTAAATTTAGCTGTTAGTTATGGAGCAAAACAAGAAATTATCAGAGCAACAAAGTTAATCTCTAATAAAGTTAAAAAAAATATAATTTCTCAAGAAAACATTGATGAAAACACAATAAATGATCATCTTTACACTTATAACTCAAAAAATGTGGATCTTTTGATTAGAACTGGTGGTGAATTTAGATTAAGTAATTTTCTTCTTTGGCAAATTTCTTATGCAGAGTTAAATTTTCAAGATGTTTTATGGCCTGATTTCAAAAAAGAACATTTTTTAAAAGCTATAATTGATTATCAAAAAAGAACAAGAAGGTTTGGAAAAGTTAAACTGTAAACTTTTAGTTGGCATATTATTAATTTTTAATGGCTTTTTATCATTTAGCCAAGAAATAGACTATCAAAAAGGTAATTTTTATACAATTAATGAGATTAAAGTTTCTGGACTCAAAAGCTTTAACGAACAAACCGTCATAGCGTATACTGGTTTATCAAAAGGTCAGAATATTAGAATACCTGGTGAAGAAATTAGTCAGGTGATAAATAAACTTTGGAAACTTGAACTTTTTAGCGATATAAATTTTTATCTCACTAAAGTTGAAGGGAAAGAGGCAAATATTGAAATTAGTATTAAAGAATTACCATCTCTTTCTGAATTTTCAATATCAGGACTAAAAAAATCAAAAAAAGAAACTATAATTGATGATATAGAAATTAAAAAAGGTCAAAAAATTACAGAAAACTTTATAGAAACTACAAAAAATTATATTGTAAATAAGTACAAGAAAAATGGATTTCTTAATACAAAAGTTTACATTGATACAAAACCTGATACTGTTGGAATTAACAATGAAAAGATGTTAATTAATATTGATCTTGGTGATAGAGTAAAAATTAGCTCAATCAATTTTATTGGAAATGAATTAATAAGCTCAAAAAAACTGAAAAAGGAAATGAAAAAAACCAAAACTAAACTTCCAGGAAGGTTTTGGAAAAAATCTAAATTTATTGAAGAAGATTATAAAAATGACCTAATAAATATAGTAGATTATTATAAGGAAAGAGGATATAGAGATGCACGAATAATTACCGATTCTGTTTTAGTAGATAAAAATAAAATCGATCTTAATATTCAAATTAACGAAGGAAACAAATATTATTTTGGTGAAATAAATTTCCTTGGAAATAGTGTTTATTCTGACGAGTTACTTTCCAAAGCTTTAGGATTATATAAAGGTGATACTTACAATGGTGTTTTATTAAAAAAGCGAATTGCTGATGATTCTAAACCTGACGGTGATGATATTACTAATCTTTATCAAAATAATGGATATTTATTTTCTACAATCAATCCTGTAGAAATTTCTGCTGAAAATGATACTATTAATTTTGAAATAAGAATAAATGAAGGAAAGCCCGCATATTTTAATAAAATTTCTGTTGTTGGTAATGATAGAACCAATGATAATGTAATATATCGGGAGTTGAGAACAAAACCTGGTGAATTATATAGTAAAGATAAAATAGTACGAACTGTCAGAGAACTAGGTCAGTTAGGTTTTTTTGATCCAGAACAAATAAGTCCTGACTTCAAGAATGTTGATCCTAATGCTGGAACAGTAGATATTGAATACGGGTTAGTCGAAAAATCTGCTAGCCAAGTTGAACTTCGAGGAGGATATGGTGGCGGTGGATTCATTGGAACTTTGGGTTTGTCGTTTAACAACTTTTCATTAAAAAATTTAAAAAATAAAAATGCATGGAAACCAGTCCCAATGGGTGATGGTCAAGCATTATCATTAAGATTACAAGCAAATAGATTTTATCGCGTTTATAGTTTTTCTCTTTCTGATCCATGGTTTGGTGGTGAACAACCTGTTCAATTTTCTACATCATTTTCACACACTAAACAATACAGATATAATTTTTTTACTGGCAGAGTTGATAAAAGTCAATCATTCGAAGTTACAGGTGCTAGTATCGGTTTAGCAAGAAGACTAAGAGTACCAGATGCTATATTTCCGCTTGGAGGATCTGAATTCCTTTTATCGGCAAGATTCACACTCCCATATTCTCTTTGGAATGGAGTTGACTATGAAAATTTAGGTGAACTTGAAAAATTTCAAGACGGTGATGGAAATCCAGACCAAGCTAAAATTGACCAAGAGAGATTTAAATGGTTAGAATTTTATAAAATTAAATTTAAAGGAACTTGGTATACTAGATTAATTGAAAAATTAGTTCTAAGAGCTCATACTGAGTTTGGCTTTATCGGTGCGTACAATAATGATAGAGGAGTAATCCCATTTGATAGATTTTTCCTAGGTGGAGATGGAATGTCTCAATACTCCATGGACGGAAGAGAAATGATTAGCTTGAGAGGATATCCAAATCAATCACTTTCAAGTGTAAATGGATCTACTATTTATAATAGATTTTCTCTTGAGCTGAGATATCCAATCACACTTAAACCTGCAGCATCAATATTTGGCCTAACTTTTCTTGAAGCCGGGCAAGGATATGATAATTTCAGAGAATTCAATCCGTTTAATTCTAAAAGATCTATGGGTTTTGGATTAAGAATATTTATGCCTGCTTTTGGTCTTTTAGGTATTGATTTTGCTTATGGACTTGATAATACTAATCCGTCTGATTTAAGCCCTAATGGTTGGGAAACACATTTTGTCATTGGACAACAATTTTAATTGAAAAGAACTTATTATGTTTCTTAAGAATGAAAATAGTCAAGTAAAATTAATCTATTCATTACTTGTTTTAAGTATTGGTGTCTCTTCATTTTCTCAAAAGACTTTAAGAGTTGGATATATAAATATGGACTATATTTTAGAAAATTTTGATGATTTCAAACAAGCAAATCAAGAATATTCATTAAAACTTGATAAATGGAGAAGAGAAATTGAAAAAAATCAAAAGGAAATTGAAAAAAAATATGATGAGCTGGAAATCAAAAGACCTTTATTAACTACATCAATATATAATGAATTAAAAGAAGAAATTAATTTTGAAAAAAGAGAACTTGAAGAATACAAACAAAAGAGGTTTGGTCCTGAGGGTGATTGGATAATTCAAGAAAAAATATTAATCCAACCTATTCAAGATGAGGTACTTGAAGCGGTTCAAAAAATTGCTGATAAAAATAAATTTGATTTTATTTTCGATAAATCCTCTGCGATAATTATGTTATATTCGGAAAAAAAATACGATATTAGCGAGCTGGTTTTAAAAAGTATTTTAAGACAAGAAAAAATTGAAAATCTTCAAATGAATTTTGATGATGAAAGTAAAGAAAAAAGAAGAGATTCAATATTAAAAATAAGAGAATTAAAAAAAATATCTCTACAAAAAAAAAGAGATAGTATAATTAATGCAAGAAAAAATAAAAAATAAAATGAAATATTTAAAATTATTTACAATAGTACTTTTTTTAGTTGTTGGTTCAATTAGTATTGCTCAAAGTAATGTTGCTCATATTGATTCACAAGCTTTAATTAGTGAAATGCCTGAAGTTCTTGAAGCGCAAGCTCAGATTGAAAAACTTCAAAAAACTTATCAATCAGAAATTGAAGCATCAATGAAAGAGTATCAAACAAAATTACAGACTTACTCTGCTGATACCCAAAATCAAACTGAAGTAACTAATCAAGCAAGAGCAAAAGAGCTTCAAGGAATGGAACAAAACATTCAACAATATCAGCAAACAGCTGCTCAAGATATCCAACAGAAACAAGCTGATCTTTTAAGACCTCTCATAGAAAAGGCACGAGCAGCTATTCAAAAAGTAGCTAGAGAACAAGGATTTGACTACGTAATTGATGCAACACCAGGTGGAGCACTAATTTTATCTGATGGTAAAGATCTTTTAGCTGATGTTAAAAAGGAATTAGGATTTTAATATTTTAAAATATTTAACTAACTAAATTAAACTATCTATATTTTTTTATAGATAGTTTTTTTTTGCATGAAGAATAACTCTATAGGTTTTTTTGATTCAGGAATAGGTGGGATTACAATTTGGGAATCCGTAAATAGATTATTGCCAAATGAGAATACGATTTACTTAGCTGACTCTAAAAATTCACCATATGGAAAAAAACCTAATGATGAATTAATAAATATATCCAAAGAAAATGTAGAATTTTTAATCAATAAAAAATGTAAACTTATTGTTGTTGCATGTAATACAGCTACCACTAATTCAATAAATTTTTTGAGAAAAAGCTATAATTTACCTTTTATTGGAATTGAACCAGCTATAAAGCCTGCAGCATTAAATACAAAAACAGGTAAAATTGGAGTCTTAGCAACAAAAGGTACACTTGGAAGTAGTTTATTTGAAAAAACATCCAATATTCATGGTCAGAATGTTGAGATTATCGAACAACATGGATTAGGATTGGTTGAATTAATCGAAAAAGGAATATACTCTGGCTCTAAAATTGATTCTTTATTAAAAGAGTACCTTAATCCAATGTTAGAAAATAATATTGACAAATTAGTTTTAGGATGTACCCATTACCCTTTGATAAAAAAGTCAATCAAAAAAATTATTAATGAATCTATTGATATTATTGAATGTAGTGAAGCAGTAGCTCTTCAAACTGAAAGAGTTTTAATAAAATCTAATTTGATAAATTCTGGTACTGAAAAATCAAAAAAATTATTTTATACAAATGGAGATAAAAATGTCTTGAATAGTTTATTAAATAATAAATTTGAAATTTTAATGGTTTAGTTATGAATTATATATTGGAAATTTTACAATCTGAAGACAAGAATGTTCTTGTACTATCATCTAAAAATGTCATTCATGATAAAAGAGTAGAATTGGATGAAAATTCTGATTTAAATCAATTCCCATTAATAAAACAATTATTTTTTCTTCCCTTCATTAAGTCTGTTACACTAGATAAACATCTACTAATTATTGAAAAGCTTGATTTTTTAAATTGGGAGGAGGTTCAAGATGATGTTATAGAACAGATTGAAAATTATTTAAATAAAGGAGGAGTGATTTATTCAGGCAATATGAATGCTTTTACAATCTACGCGGAAAGTACTCCAAATCCCTCAGTTATGAAATTTGTATGCAATAAAAGATTAGTCAATGTTTCTCACGAGTTTAAAAAAATAGATGAAACTGAACACTGTAACATTGCAAAAGCATTATTTCTTCATGATTTTATTAGTGAAGTTTATATTGATTTAAATTTTATATCAATTACAATCAAAGAAGATTATAGCTGGGAAAATCATACAATGGAAATAAGAGAATTTATTCTGTCCTATATTAATGATGGTAATGAATTAATTGATTCTAAAGTCGATAAAGCTAAATCCACTAATAAAGCTGTAGAAGTAAAAAATCTTGATGAAATTTCTTCAAAAATTTCAGAATTAATTGAAACTCAAATTAAACCCGCTGTAGCATCTGACGGTGGAAATATCCTTTTTCAATCTTATGATAAAAATACTAAAGAGGTAAATGTTATTTTACAAGGTGCTTGTAGTGGATGTCCATCCTCAACTATAACTCTCAAAAACGGTATTGAAACTATGCTTAAAAATGAGCTTCCTGGAAAAATTTCAAATGTGGTTGCAATTAATGGTTAACCGTTATTGGATTTAAACTCCTTAAGATATTTTGGCTCACAGTAAGCAATATCCTCAAAAGAATTATTGACATACTTTTTATGAGCTATTTTACCCATATTTGCAGCTGAAGGCATTAAAATCTTTTCATTCCAATTAAAATTAGAATTTAATTCAATTAATTCTTTACACTTAAATTGACCATTCCCAACAATTAAGATTTTTTTATCAACTGAATAATTTAAATAAGATTTTGAATTAATAATTTCAGGCATTTCTTCTCTTATAATTTCTTTTTTGTTATTGTAAATACAGGCGCATCAATTGTTGAAATTAATATTCCATTAAAATCAATATTAGTAATTAGATTTTCTAGTGAGGAAATGGAAATCAAGGGAATATCTAAAGCATAGCATATCCCCTTTGCAGCAGCAAGCCCAATTCTTAGTCCAGTATATGATCCAGGACCAATTCCCACACTTACAGCATCAAAATCTCTAAGACTTATTTTATTTTTTTCAGTGATTTCAGAAATAAAAATGTGTAATTTTTGAGAATGAGAAAAATTAGATGAATTTTTTTCAATGTAATCAATTAATTTTCCATTTTTTGAAATAGAAACTGAGCAATTGGTACTTGAAGTTTCGATATTTAATATTAATGGCATTTAATCAATTTTTACAGGCACTCCAAAATAAAATTCTAAAACTTTTAATTTAAAAATTAAATCAAATTTTGATCTTATCAAATCAGATTGAGCAGACTCAAATCTCTGCTTAACCTGGCTATACTCATAAGGGTTCAAAACACCTATATTAAGTTTTTCTTTAGCATATTCAAATGATAATTTTCTTGAATCTAATGACTTCTTTGAAGCCTCATAAGCTTTTAATGATCCGTAAGCATCACTGTAAGCCTGATTTATAGTATTTTCCAAGTCTAACTTTCTTTGAAAAAGTAAATTTTCACTTCTTTGAACATTAATTTTACTTCTTTTTACATTAGATCTAACAGAAAATCCATTAAGTATGGGTATTGATAAACTTAGTCCATAATTTTGTCCTTTATTTATATCAAATTGATCTGAAAATGATTTTGGAGGAACAATTTTAGTTGCCTGAACCGGAGCTAAAACTCTCTCATTAGTGTTTTCAACGACACCCACAGGAACTAAATTAAAATCACCTGAACCAATCAATCTATCACTATAAGCTATTCTTGTACTTAAAGAATAAAATGCAGACAATCTTGGTTGTAAAAAACTTTTATTAAATTCTAAAGACTTTTTTGCAATTTCTAAGTTTGTTTCAGCAATCTTTATCTCGTTTTTATTTTCAACAGCATAGGAAAAAATCTCGTCTGGAGATTTATCTAAGATATTTGATATTCTAAGTTTATAATCAACATCAACAATATCAAAATTTTCATAGTCATCTATTAAAAGCAATTGAGCAAGTGCGATTTTAGCTAATTTAAGACTATTTTTAGCATCAATAACTGATTTTTCAACGCTTGTTAAATTCGCTTCAAATTCATATAAGTCTCCTTTAGGTATGACACCGCTCCTAACTAATTCAATTG
>LULK01001782.1_pt1 | contig 11511 bp, 16 predicted proteins | sample 728181 | NCBI WGS metagenome assembly LULK01 (sample SAMN03860291, study PRJNA289734) | marine metagenome | biome: seawater column; feature: ocean; material: water; isolation source: Red Sea water column Station 169 - depth 10m | place: Saudi Arabia: Red Sea | collected 2011-10-15 | depth 10 m | reverse complement strand
ATATAAGCTATGACTGGTTTTTTCATATTTTCTTTTGCAAATTCACCAGCAGCTACTTCTTGAGGACCACCAATTTCACCTATCATTAAAATTGCGTCTGTTTCATCATCTGTTTCAAACTTCTCTATAATATCTCTAAATGAACTACCATTTATTGGATCTCCTCCAATACCCACACTTGTTGAAACTCCAATGTTTAAATTTTTGAGTTGTTGAGCTGCTTCATATCCTAATGTTCCTGATCTACTTATAATCCCAATTCTTCCCTCTTTGTAAATATGTCCTGGCATTATTCCTAACATTGATTTACCAGGACTAATAATCCCTGCACAATTGGGTCCTACCAAAGTCATTTTAGAACTTTTTGTATATCTTCTCATATATCTTTTTATTCTGATCATGTCGTGAGAAGGTATTCCATCAACAATTGCAACACATGTTTTAATTCCAGCATCAGCAGCCTCCATTGCTGAGTCTGCTGCAAAAGCTGGAGGCACAAATAAAATTGATGCATCTGCACCAGTTTCGCTAACTGCATCCTTAACTGTATTGAATACTGGTAAATTTAGATGTTTTGAACCACCTTTTCCTGGGGTTACTCCACCAACAACATTTGAACCATACTCGATCATCTCCTCTGCATGAAAAGATCCCATTTTACCAGTAAAACCCTGAATAATTATCTTGCTTTTTTTATCTATTAATACTGTCATGATTTAACCCTTTAGAGCCGCAACCGCTTTGTTGGCTGCATCTTCAAGCGTGTTTGCTTCTATATAGTTAATCTTACTTTCCTTTAAAATTTTGTTTCCTTTTTCTACATTTGTACCTGCTAATCTAATTACCAATGGAACGTTAACCTCAATTTTTTTAAGGGCTTCTACTATTCCTTCCGCAACCCAATCACATCTATTTATACCAGCAAAAATATTTACAAGAATTACTTTAACTTTTTCATCCATTGTAACTAATTTAAATGCTTTAACTATTTTTTCTGGCGTAGCACCGCCTCCAACATCTAAAAAGTTAGCAGGACTTCCTCCAGCTAATTTAATCATATCCATCGATGCCATTGCTAGACCTGCACCATTTATTATATTACCAATATTCCCATCTAAACTTACATAGTTCAAACCTCTATCTGATGCAAAAACTTCTTTTGAATCTTCTTGAGTTTTATCTCTTAGCTCTGAAACTTGGTTTCTTCTAAACATTGCATTGTTATCAAAACTCATTTTACAGTCTAAAGCTAAAATTTGTTTTTGTTTAGAAATTACTAACGGATTAACTTCAACCATAGTTGCATCTAATTCACTAAAGGCTTTATAACATCCAATAATAGTTTCAGATGCCCTTCTAATTAAATCAGGATCAATACCCAAACCAAATGCTAGTTCTCTAGCCTGAAAACTTTGCATTCCAACAGCAACTTCAATTTTCGATCTAATTATAGTTTCTGGTTTTTCTTTTGAGATTTCCTCCACACTCATGCCACCCTCTGTTGATGCAACAACCATAATACTTTCAGAACTTCTATCAAATACTAAGCCAAGGTAGAGCTCTCGCTCAATATCCGTTGCTTCTTCGATATAAATTCTATTTACAATTTTTCCTTCGGGCCCTGTCTGATTTGTAACTAACTTTTTTCCTAACAATTTATCCGTAGCCTGGGCAACTTCTAAAGGAGTATTGCAAACAATTATTCCTCCAGCTTTTCCTCTGGCACCTGAATGAATTTGTGCTTTTACAACCCATTTTGATCCACCAATTTCTCTAGCCTTATTCTCTGCATTCTCTGGACTATATACTATTCCACCTCTTGGAATTGTAACTCCAAAATCTGAAAGTATTTTTTTAGCTTGGTATTCGTGAATATCCATAATTTTATTTATTTATTATGGATTAACTTATCTATATTTACAATATTTTCAGCCATCCTAGCTGATGCAGCATCAATCATCCTGCCATCAAGTTGAGCAGCTCCCTTACCTTCTCTTGCGGCTTTTGCTAGTTCTTCCAAGATCCTTTTAGCCTTAGTTACTTCAGCCTCAGGGGGAGAAAATACTTTATTTGCAAGCTCAATTTGACTAGGATGTATGGCCCACTTTCCCTCTATACCAATTGCAGCTCCTCTTTTTGCAGCATCTGTATATGAGTCAGGATCATTAAAATCTCCAAATGGACCATCAATTGCTCTAAGTCCATATGCTCTACAAGTCATTACTAATTCTGATAACCCATGATGCCATTGGTCACCTGGATAATTAGGATTTAGTCCACCTATAACTGTTGTCCTAGCCCTTAAGCTTGCAGCATAATCTGCGCCTAAAGCTGTCTCTATTAAACACTCAATTCCAATTTTATTTTTTAATTTTTTGTTTGTTTCAATTTGAGTTAATAAACAATCAACCATATAAACATCACTAGCTGTACCAGCTTTTGGAACTAAAATTGTGTCTACATTTTCACCAGCTTGCTCAACTATTTCTATTAAATCAGCATACATATAATGAGTGTCTAAACTATTTATTCTTACAGAAATAGTTTTTCCATTTCCTCTCCAGTCCATTTCATTCAAAGCTTTAATGACATTTGCTCTTGCAATTATTTTATCATTGGGAGAAACTGCATCTTCTAAATCAAGAAAGACATAATCAGCAGGTGAACTCATGGCTTTATCAAACATTTTAGGAGATGATCCTGGAACAGCTAATTCACTTCTTTGTAATCTTGATCTCGCAGGTTTATAAAATTTATGACTCATTTTTTTCTATTATCTAATTCGCTCATAACATCTTCAATTTTAATATTATTTGCCTCAAGATACATTATTAGATGATAAAAAACATCAGCAGCTTCATGAATTTTATTTGAATCTTCCTCTACTGCATCTATCAGTTCGTTTATTTCCTCTAGTACTTTTGATTTACTCAAAGATTTATCAGCTAACAATTTGTTAGTATAAGAACCAGATATTGGATTATTTTTTCTTTCTCTCGCAAGCAGAAATAAATCTTCTAAAATTTTTAACATAAATGGCAAATTATAAACATATACAATTGATTATAAAAGTATAATGTTATAAATACGTAAAATGCGAGAATCTCTATATAACATAGCTCCTTTATTTAACATTGATCATATAAAAAAATTAAACAAGGTCATAAATGAAAATTTGGTCGAGGGTAATGATAAACCAAACACAAAAGCAATTAAAACATCTCAGGTCAAATTTGTAAATTTAGGAACCATTCAAGGTTTGATAATTCCTTTTTTAGATTTTATACTTTCATCAAATACTTTTCATTATGGATTTGATCTATTTCAATTAACTGGAAGTAAAAAACTAAATTATAATACTTATCAGGAAAATGAAGAGTATACTTGGCATATTGATGCTACCCCACGCTCTCCAGTTAAGGATATAAAACTTACATGTCTTCTAAATTGCTCTGAAGAACCTTATGAAGGAGGTGATCTTTGTTTATTTAGGGATAAAGAGATTAAAATAGAAAATTTCAATCCAGGGACAGCTATAGTTTTTCCATCATTTATCAATCATAAAGTGGAAAAAATAACTTCTGGATCTAGAGCCAGTTTAGCAATTTGGATGAACGGGCCTAAATTTAGATAGAATATTTAAATTCTTATTGGTACGTTTTTAGAAATCAAATATTCTTTTGCTTCTTTAATAGAGTATTTTCCGTAATGAAAAATTGACGCTGCTAATACAGCACTCGCTTTACCTAATTTAATTCCATCTACTAAGTGATCTAAATTTCCAACTCCACCTGATGCTATTGTAGGTATGTTTACCGTAGATGAAATTTTTGACATAAGTTCAATATCATATCCAACCTGAGTTCCATCTCTATCCATTGAAGTGACTAATAACTCACCTGCACCACTATCTTCCATTTTTTTTGCAAATTTTATTGCATCAATTCCAGTGTTATTTCTTCCTCCATGAGTAAAAACTTCCCATTTATCTATGTTTTTTTTTGCATCTATTGCAACGACAATACATTGAGAGCCAAATTTCTTTGAGCTTTGAACTACAACATCTGCATTTTGAACAGCAGCTGTATTAATTGAAACTTTATCGGCTCCACAATTTAAAAGTTTACTTATATCGCCTACACTTCTCACTCCTCCACCAACTGTTAAAGGTACAAAACATTTTTTAGAAGTGTCTTTTACAACCTCATAAATTATATCTCTATTTTCATTAGAAGCAGTTATATCCAAAAAACAAATTTCATCAGCACCACCATCACTATAAATTTTTGCTTGCTCTACTGGGTCACCTGCATCTTTTAAATCTATAAAATTTATACCTTTAACAACTCTTCCATTTTTAACATCTAAGCAAGGTATAATTCTGTTTTTAAGCATCTATTTCTTTTGCAAGCTCCTCTAATTTTATATCACCATCATATATTGCTTTGCCAACTATAATTCCCTCGATATTTTTGTTACCCAATTCCTTAGCTTTTTTAATATCATCTATTGAAGAAACTCCACCAGAAATAATAACAGGACAATTTGAATTGTTGGCAACATTCTCTGTTTCAAAATAATTAGGACTTAACTTCATTCCATCTCTATTAATATCTGTATAAATTAATCTACTAGCTCCATAATCATTTACATCTTTTAAGAATTCTAAAGTTTTTAGCTTAGAATTCTCCTTCCAACCGGATACAGATAAATATCCATCTTTAGCATCAAGACCTAATGCGATCTTGCTTGGAAATTTTAGACATGCTTCTTTTAAAAAGTTTTTATCTTTTATGGCAGCACTTCCCAAAATTACTTTTTCAACCCCAGCATCAGTATATTTTTTAATACTTTCAAAGTTTCTTATACCTCCACCTATTTCAATTTTAAGGTCAAATTTACCAACTATTTCCTCAATAACATCTATATTTACAGTCTCTCCAGTTAAAGCTCCATCTAAATCAACTATATGCAAATTTTTAAATCCATTGTCTTTATACTTTCCAGCTTGCTCAACTGGTGATATCTCATACTCAGTTTTATTATCAAAGTCTCCTTTGATTAATCTAACACATTTTTTATCTTTAATATCTATAGCAGGAAATATTTTCATAAATTAAGTTTGAAATAATTATTGTTATAAAAAATTTCATCTTGTCCAATTCTATCAAAAAAAGAAAAGTTTTTTGATTTAAAGAAAGAATAATAATTAAATTTATCTGGAAGATTATTCTCTACAGAAATTACTTTGATATTATATTTATTAAAATCTACCGATTTTAATAAATCTAACTCTTCACCTTCAATATCTATGGATAAATAGTCAATTTCAAAATCACCTTTCATTTCTTCCTCAAATGTAGATGTAGTAATCTTAGATATTTTTGTTTTACTTTGTTCATTTTTTTTTATTAATTCATTAGCAGTATAATTTTCATTATTAATTCCACTCATCTGAGTAAGTCCTTCAACAACTTCTATAAACTCAACATCCTTAATCTCATTACTTATTGCTTTATTTATAGTTTTACAATTTCGATTATTTTTAAGTTTTTCATACTGCAACTTTGATGGTTCAATTGCGATTCCTTTCCAATTCATATATTTCTCAAAATGATAACAATTACTTCCTTCGATACCATCATACGCACCTATTTCGACAAAAAATCCATCTTTTTTATTTTGAAAAAAGTAATTTTTAATTATTTTATCTTGTCCTGATTGTGAAAAAAATTTCTCGTTCCAGAAAAAAGATTTTTCACAGTTCCATAGTTTTGCTCTCAAAATTCCCCTTAAAACATAAAATTTCTTTTCTGAATATTCATTAGGCACTTGATCAATTAAATGACTATATATTTTATGTGCATGAATTTTACCTTCTAAATTTTTTGCAAAGAGTTCATCTGCTTCCTTGAAAGCAACCGAAACATCTTTGCCAACTAAATGACTCAAATCAAAATTTTTCATTTATAATTTTAGAAAGTTATCTATTATTTTTAATCCAATTTTATCACTCTTTTCAGGGTGAAATTGGGTACCAAATATATTTTCTAGTTCCGCAGCACAAACAACTTTTGATGAGTAATCAGTTGTTGCTGAAATTACAGATTTATCCTCTGGGACAAACTCATAGCTGTGAACGAAATACATATGAGAATTATTTTCTATACCTTTAAAAATATCACTGTCTTTTGTTATATCAATTTCGTTCCAACCAATGTGTGGTAGCTTAAATTTACCATCTTGGTTATTAATTTTAGACACTTTACCTGAAATCCATCCTAAACCTTTAGTCTCAACTTCCTCATAACCAACATCTGCAAACATTTGCAAGCCTACACATATCCCAAGCAGTGGTTTTTTGTATTCTATTGCAAATTCATTCAATGTATCAATCAAACCATTAATACTATTAAGTCCATCAATACAGCTTTTGAAAGATCCTTGTCCTGGTAATACAACTTTATCGCTCGTTTTTATGGTTCCAAGATTTGATGTTACTTCAATGTTTACTTTATCTTTTGCAACTTCTTTGAACGAATTTATTACAGAACTTATATTTCCTGAATTATAGTCAACAATTGTGACATTCATTAAATTTATAAAGAACCTTTTGTAGAAGGTATTGTAGTTTTATTTCTTGGATCCATTTCTAGAGCAGCACGTAAAGATCTTGCCAATCCTTTAAAGCAAGACTCAATGATGTGATGACTATTATCGCCATAAATATTTTCAATGTGTAAAGTAATTCCTGCAGCTTGTGAAAAAGCTTGAAACCATTCCTTAAATAGTTCAGTGTCCATCTCACCTAATTTTTCTACTTTCAATTTTACTTTCCAAATTAAATAAGGTCTGTTTGAGACATCAATTGCAACTCTAGTCAATGTTTCATCCATCGGAATCATCGCATGAGCATATCTTTTTATACCAACAAATTTTTTTGATGCTTTTTTCAAACATTCACCAATTGCAATTCCAGTGTCTTCAGTTGTGTGGTGAAGATCAATATGAGTATCACCTTTAGCTTTAATATTCATATCCATCGAAGAGTGTTTTGATAATTGCTCAAGCATGTGATTTAAAAATCCTATACCTGTGTCAACTTTGTACTTACCCTTACCATCAATATTCAAATCAACATTGATGTTGGTCTCTTTTGTTTTTCTACTTATTTTGGCTTTACGTTTCATAATCTGAAAAAGGTATATATCTATTATTCAATTATGGCAATAATTCTAGCTTTGGTCTTGAACTATCGAATTTAGTATCCATCTATATCCCATGACAACAATAGTATTAATAAGAAAAAACAATGAAGTAGTAGTTGCTGGAGACGGCCAAGTTAGTATGGGGAATACCGTAATTAAGAAAACTGCGAACAAAGTTCGTAAGATTGAGAAAAGAAATGTGATCGCAGGATTTGCTGGATCTACGGCTGATGCATTAACATTATTTGAAAGATTAGAGTCAAAATTAGAAAAACATGCTGGGAATTTGGCAAGAGCAGCTGGTTCTGGTGGAAATTATGCATTAGCTTCAGCAAAAGTATTAATGGATACAGATTTATCTGCTGAAGAAATTGCTAAAAAAGCAATTAAAGTTGCATCTGATATATGTGTTTTTACAAATGATAATTTAAATATTGAAAAAATTTAATATGGAAAAATCAAACGTTACAACTCTACCAAACGCCAAAGTGAAAAAGGAAAATAGTAACATTCAAAATTCATTATCTCCAAGAGAAATAGTTTCTGAATTGGATAGATTTGTTGTTGGTCAAAACAATGCAAAAAGAGCAGTTGCAATTGCTTTAAGAAATAGATGGAGAAGACAAGCTTTGGAAGGAGATATGAAAGATGAAGTTCTTCCAAAAAATATTTTAATGATGGGACCAACAGGTGTTGGTAAAACAGAAATTTCTAGAAGATTATCAAAACTAGCCGAAGCACCATTTGTAAAAGTAGAGGCTACAAGATTTACTGAAGTGGGTTACGTTGGAAGAGATGTTGAACAGATAATTAGAGACCTTCTTGAAATAGCTATTGCAATGGAAAAAGTAAAGAAAAGAAAAGAAGTTCACGCAAAAGCACAAAAATTAGCAGAGGATAGGGTTCTTGATGCAATTGTTGGAAGTAAAGCAAGTGTTGCAACAAGAGAAAGTTTTAGAAAAAGATTAAGAGATGGCGATCTCGATGATAATGAAATAGAGATTGCTGTTACAGAAAGTGGCGGAGGTATGCCATCATTTGAAATTCCTGGAATGCCTGGAGCGAATGTTGGAATGATAAATATTTCAGATATGCTCGGTAAATCTATGGGACAGAAGGCAAAAAAGAAAAAAATGTCAGTGAAAGAGTCTCATGAAATATTACTCAATGAAGAGGCTGATAAATTAATAGAACAAGACAAAATTATTAAATCAGCAAAAAATACAACTGAGAACAATGGTATAGTATTTTTAGATGAAATAGACAAAATTTCAGCAAGAACCGATAGAGTTGGTGGAGATGTATCAAGAGAAGGTGTTCAAAGAGACTTGCTTCCGTTAATAGAAGGGACAACTGTAAGTACTAAGTACGGACCGGTTAAAACTGATCACATATTGTTTATAGCCTCTGGAGCGTTCCAATTAGCAAAACCATCAGATCTTTTGCCAGAACTTCAAGGAAGATTGCCAATCAGAGTTGAGCTAGATGCATTAAATAGTGAGGATTTTAAACGTATTTTAAAAGAGCCAGATAATAGTTTGATTAAACAGTACAAAGCTTTACTTAAAACAGAAAATGTTGATTTAGAGTTCACTGAAGATGGAATTGATACAATCGCAACAATTGCAAGTGAGGTTAACACAACTGTTGAAAACATAGGTGCAAGAAGACTACACACTATTATAGAAAGAGTCCTAGATGAAATAAGTTTTACAGCAACTGACCGAGCTGGAGAAAAAATCAGTATAGACTCCGAATATATTAAGAAAAATATTGGCGAATTAGTTAAAGATGCAGATCTTTCAAAATTTATTTTGTAAAAATTATTTTTTTTTTTTTAAAAAAATATCAAAATTTCCTGTTGAAGGATCTTCAACAGCTTCAAAATCAATACTAATAATTCTACTCATTAATTGATCATTATTTTTAATAAAACTGGGTACTGAGTGTTTTAAAATACTCAAATTACTAGATTGGTATGGATCATTTAAATTTTTAGATCTCAACCCTTTTCCTGTAATAACATTAATTTTATTTATTCCTTTTGAATAGCATTCTTCTATGTAAGAAGTCATCTTTTTATTAGCTTCCTCTAAGGTATAACCATGCAAATCAATAGTTTTTTCACTAAATCTTTTAGATGAAGAATATATTTTTTGATCTTTATTTTCTAATTTATCAGAACTATTTATGAATTTTTGCCAATCTTGTTTATCTTTATCTGATATTTTTTTAATCAACTAAGCTTGCGTATCTACTATCAACCAATTTGGATTTTTTGAAGTACCATCTTTAGTAAATTTCCATGTATCGAGTACTTTTTTAACTTTTTGTGAATCACCAGATACAATTTTATTATCTTTATCTTTAATGCATGAAATAATTTCACTAACAAACTCAACACTTACTTCAAGCATATTTTTGTTTTGAGAATGCTCTTTTATTTCTGCAGAATTAATACCAATAAACGTAGTCTCAGAAGTAACATTTCTCGCCTTTTTGTCTTTAATAGCTTCATCAAATTGATCATAAACGCTTTTGTCCAAAAGATTTTTAATAGATTTTAGATCACCTTTAGAAAAACTAGTTATTACAGTTTCATAAGCTATCTTTGCACCATTCAAGAAATCTTTTTTTGCAGCATCATCAAAAGTTTCAGCGTTTAAAATAGGAGAAGACTTCTTTTCTGGAACTTCCTCATGAGGAAATGTGGAATTTATATTCTCCTCAAAACCTGTTTTTTTTCCTAAAATACCCCTTAATCTTAGGAAAATAAATCCAGCTATCATTGCCAATAGTATGATATCGATGTATTCAAAACTGTAACTCATAGAATGATAATATTTACTATGTTGATTAATTTCAACCTGCAATTTACACTATAGACAAATGAACACAGCAATAATTCTAATTTTAGGAATACCTCTTATTGAAATCTACTTATTCATAAAAGTTGGGTCTCAAATTGGTGCTTTAAACACAATTTTATTGATACTTGTCACTGCTGTGCTTGGTATTTGGTATGCAAGATATGAGGGTTTTAACACTTTAAGATCAGGAATGTCTCAATTAATCAAAAATGAACTACCTCTTTACGAGATAATTTCTGGAGCTGCAATTGCATTTGCAGCATTATTATTAATATTACCTGGGTTTGCAACTGATGTTATAGGTATTCTTTTAGTTTTTCCAATAACAAGAAAATTAATTTTAAGAAAGTATTCAGAAAAATATTCAAAAAAAAATAAAAGTAGACCTGGTGAAAAAAATTTCATAGAGGGTGAATACGAGGATATAGAAGATAAAGATGGAAAGTAAATACAAAATAATAATAAGTTATATACAAGATTTATCGATAGAAATACCAAGTCCTGAAAGTTTAATAACAATTAGAAATACCACGCCAGAATATCGAATGAGTGTTGATATAAGCACTAAACCTGCAAAAAGAAAAATGGTAGAAGTATTAACAACTTTGACTTATGCGAATCCAAACAAAAAAAAAGCTCAAGGTTACTTTCAAATAAAATACGCAACTGTTATTGATATTTTAGATTTAAAAATTGAAAAAAAAGAATTAGAAAAAATGATTTTGTGCGATCTACAAACTGAAATATATCCTGATTTAGAAAAAAAGTTTTTGACTATTCTTAAAAATTCAGGTCTTCCTGATCTAAAGTTTGGAAAAAAAATAGATTTTGAAGAACTATATAAATCAAGATTAAATTAAAAATAATTTTTTTTTAAATTTTTTTTTAAAAATTCAGAGTGATCTAATAATTCCTTCTCAGTTGGTAAAATAATTTTTTTGTAATAATCACTTTTGTCGTCCAATGTGATCTTCGACTCATTTTTGTCAGCTAAATCAAAGGTAGGCTCTTTTTGATCGATGAGATTAATATAAACTTTAGCAAGTAAGTCACAGTCAATTAATGCAGTATGCTTTTCCCTTTTAGAATTATCAATCCTAAATCTTTTACATAATGCATCTAGGCTTATCCCAGAACCTGGGAATTTGTTTCTGGCAAGTTCTAAAGTATCAATTATACTTGAATTACTTATTTTGGCCTTTCCAATTATGCTTAATTCATTATTTAAATGACCAATATCAAACTCAGCATTGTGAATTATAATTTTCTTATCTTGAATAAAAGACAAAAAATCATCAGCAACTTCTACAAATTTTTGTTTAGTGGATAAAAATTCATCAGTATATCCATGAACTTCAAAAGCTTTCTCTGAGACTTTTCTCTCTGGATTTAAATAAACATGAAATATATTTTTTGTTGGGACTAGATTATCT
>LULK01000900.1_pt1 | contig 11525 bp, 12 predicted proteins | sample 728181 | NCBI WGS metagenome assembly LULK01 (sample SAMN03860291, study PRJNA289734) | marine metagenome | biome: seawater column; feature: ocean; material: water; isolation source: Red Sea water column Station 169 - depth 10m | place: Saudi Arabia: Red Sea | collected 2011-10-15 | depth 10 m | reverse complement strand
AACCATCCTAACCAAAGAATCCATGCACCAAGCGCAGCAAGAGGGATATTTGATCCTGGCATAGGATTTACAGAACCGTCGTATCCATATTTACCTTTTCTTGGACCTAATACCATTACAACTGCAAGAGCTGCAGCTGCACCACATAAGTGAACAGTCCCGGAGCCTGCGTAGTCAGAATAACCCATCTGATTTAGAAAACCTTCACCCCAGTTCCAATATCCCTGAATAGGATATATGAATCCAGTAAGAATAACTGCAAATAGATAGAAAGGTAATAACTTCATTCTTCCAGCCACTGCTCCTGACACAATTGACATAGCCGTAGCAACAAAAACTACTTGGAAAAAGAAGTCTGCTTGTTGTGAATATTCCATACCATAAGGAATACCAATATCTTCATTTGGTAACCCAGTTGATAAAGTAACAGAACTACCAATAGCTGGTAGATATCCATCCAAAAATTCTACACCAAGCCAGCTTAAAGCACTTCCACTCGGATACATTAATACAAAACCACACACCAAATACATGATGCAAGCTATCGAATACAAGCCAAGGTTTTTAGTAACTATTTCAGATACGTCTTTTTTTTGCACTAATCCAGCTTCAAGCATGGTAAAACCAGCTGCCATCCACATAACAAGTGCACCAGCCATTACTGCATAAAAGGTATCTAATGCAAATTTAATTTCTTCCATAATATCTCCTTAAAATCTATATAGCCTCAGAACCGGTCTCGCCTGTTCTAATTCTAATTACTTCCTCAATTGACGATATAAAAATCTTTCCATCACCAATTTTTCCTGTGTTCGCAGTTTTAGAGATCACATCTGTGACTGTCTCTAGATTTGAATCATCCACAAGAATATCTAATTTAATTTTTGGTAATGTATCTACAGAATATTACTAATTTCATCTCAAAGTTATAGACTCGCTGATATTGAAAAAACTAAAGCATCCTCATCACCACCATAACCATCATCCATAAAATCATGATAGGCAACTGAGCAATCATAAGATCCACATCCAAATCCATAAGATATGGCAAAATTATCTCCATAGTCATCATATTGGCCATAAGAAAAGCCGATATCTCCAAAACCATATGAAATTTCTGTATAGTCAGGAGCTCCATCTTGACCCATTGCAAACGTTAAACCTAGGTCACCCATGCTGAGTCCTAAAACAATTTCTTCAAAATCAAGGCCGTCTTCATTGCCAGGGTAGTCAAAGGAAACATAACCTAAATCTACGCCAATTCCACCCATTTCAAAACCGTATCCAAAATAATAGTCAAATTCAGCTCCATTACCACTTCCAGTACTATCATTAAAGTTTACATTAGAACCCCATATACCAGCATAGAATCCACCTTCAGCTGCATAATCGAATCCACCTGATACAGCAATACCATCAGTTTGTGTCATACCTCTCCATATATAGTCAGATGCAATGCTAACGTTAGCGCTTACAGCTGCGTATGAAGGTAATGAAATTAAAGTTATTAATAATAATAATTTTTTCATTTAGTTCTCCTTTTAAAAATCATTTACTTTATTAATGCAATTAACGTGCCAAAAATGTAAATACTGTTTTTTATTTTTCAAAAAGTTATAATTTTGGGCATTAAATGGAGTTCATATGGAATTAAAAAATTCAATTGCATTAGTAACAGGTGGTGCATCAGGTTTAGGCCAAGCTACTGTTGAGGAATTTGTCTCCAAAGGAGCGAAGGCCGTTATTTTAGATATTAATGAAGATAATGCTAAAAAAATTATTGATAACTTGGGTGAAGATAACGTTTTGTTTATATCAACAAATATTATGGAAGAAGAGCCTGTTGTAAAAGCAGTTAATCAAATCAAAGAAACATTTGGCGCTTTACACATAGCTGTAAACTGTGCTGGAACAGGTTATCCTGGAAGAATACTTGGTAAAGAAGCACCTCATCCTTTAGATGCGTTTAAGTTTATTGTTAATCTCAATCTTGTTGGAACATTCAATGTAATGAGAATCGCCGCAGAGTTAATGGACAAAAATGAACCAAATGAAAAAGGAGAAAAAGGCGTTATCATAAATACAGCTTCAATAGCTGGTTATGAAGGACAAATTGGACAATCGGCATATAGCGCATCAAAGGCAGGGGTAATAGGATTGACCTTAACCGCAGCACGAGATCTGGCTCGACATGCTGTAAGGGTATGTACAATTGCTCCCGGTATTTTTGATACTCCTCTTATGCAGCTTGCACCTGAAAAGGTTAGAGATCCTTTACTGGAGTCAACTCAATTTCCTCACAGATTTGGACAGCCTAGTGAATTCGCTGACTTAGCAGTGCATATTGTCGAAAACGCTTATTTAAATGGGGAAACAATTCGACTTGACTCTGCTATGCGTATGAAGCCTAGATAATTATTGAACAGCTACCCAGTAAGTAGCAGCAATAACAGCAACAATAATTAAAAATAAGATAACCTTAGCATCACTTTTGCTATCTAGATTAGCTTCTTCTGATTCATAAAATTCTTTGTAGTCATCTTTCATACTTATACCTCGTGTTTGATTACTATCCTTCCTATCTGTTCACCTTTTAAAATTTTACTTATTTCATTTCCTATGTCGGCAATTTTAACAGTCTTGGTTTGGTTTGTAAGATCTAAGGACCATTCATTTGACAGTAATCCCCATAAATTTTCTTTTAAATCTAATGGTGATTCTGCAGAATCAATACCACATAATTGGATTCCACGAAGGATGAATGGAAATACTGATGACTCAAATGATGCCCCAGCAACATTACCACAACATGATATAACACCATGATTGTTTATAAGTGAGATAATTTTAGCTAATACATTACCGCCAACAGTGTCGACTGCACTGGTATAAATACCTTTATCTAATGCTCTGACGGGCTCTGACATAAAATCATTTCTTGATCAGTAATCTTCTTTACCGAAGCTGCTGCAGTTAAACCTGCGGTTCCATAGGTCATTGCATCATACGAAGAAAAATTTTTAGGCATTTTGATCACCCAATTATCTGGAAGATGAACAACTTCACCAAAACCACCAAATTCAGACATACCAATTTTGTAGCCAGTTGCTATAACTTCATCTCCTAAAGAAAATTTTGATGATCGTGTTTCAATTACTTCCCCAGCAACGTCAATACCTGGAACAAATGGATATTTTCTTACCACTCCTTTTGCACCTGACGACGCAAGAGCATCTTTGTAATTCAACGATGAATACTTTACCTTTATCAGAACATTTTCATCAGAAATTTTAGGAATATCTATATCTTTAATATTTCCTACAAATGACCCATCAATTTCTTCAACTAGATAACCTTTGTATGCCATTATTTTTCAGATAAATATTTCTCTGCATCAAGTGCAGCCATGCAGCCAAAGCCTGCGGACGTGATAGCTTGACGATAGACTTGATCGGATACATCTCCTGCTGCAAAAACACCTTCAATGGAGGTGCTTGTAACTGATCCGTTGAGACCAGATTTAATAATAATATAACCGTTGTCCATTTCTAATTGATCAGTAAACATTTCAGTATTTGGTTTGTGACCAATTGCGATAAAAACACCCATAACATCCTTTGTTGATTCTTCACCTTTAGTATCTAATTTGATACTAGTGACACCTTTATCGTCTCCAACAACTTCTGTTAATTGCGTATCCCATAAAATTTCAATTTTACCTTCCTGTTCTTGTTTAAAAATACGATCTTGTAATATCTTTTCCGCTCTAAGTTCATCTCTCCTATGAACTAAATACACTTTAGAGCATATATTAGACAAATAAAGTGCTTCCTCTGCAGCAGTATTCCCTCCACCAATTACTGCAACTTTCTGATCTCTGTAAAAAAATCCGTCACATGTAGCACAAGCTGAAACTCCTTTTCCTAGATATTCTTTTTCAGAGGGTAACCCTAAATACATTGCACTTGCGCCAGTTGAGATGATTAATGACTCACATTCGTATTCTGAATTTCCGTATAATTTGAAAGGTTGGTTTGATAGGTCAACGCTATTAATATGGTCATTTACAACTTGAACATCAAATTGTAATGCATGCTTTTTCATTCTTTCCATAAGCTCAGGCCCTTGAAGTCCTTCGCTATCTCCAGGCCAGTTTTCAACATCAGTAGTTGTTGTAAGTTGCCCACCTTCTTGAATGCCAGCAATAATTATAGGATTTAAACCAGCACGTGCTGCGTATATTCCCGCAGCATATCCAGCGGGTCCTGAACCTAAAATTATTAATTTATTATGATTCTCTGACATTTGATGAATTATAATTGAATATAAAGAAATTGTTATCGATTATGCCTATAATTACATAAATATTATATAAATTACTTTGATGTCTCCAAACATAAAAAATACTTTAATAAGCTTCTTTAGCTTTTTCTTGATTGCATTTTCACTTTATATTTTTATATCACTTTTATCTTATGATTCATCAGACTCAGGATATTGGTATCGAGATTCATCCTCAACTGTGAATAACTTAGGAGGCCCATTAGGCGCTTTCATTTCAGATTATTTGTTTACACTTATTGGTTTTGGATCATATTTATTATTATTAATATCTTCAACGTGGTGTATTCAAGTTTTATTCTTAAATAACTCAAATATTTCTAGATTAGATAACGTATTAAGACTATCAAGTTCAGTTTTATTATTAATATGTTTTTGCTCAATAGGACACTTTTATTTAACTAATAACTTTGGTGGATTTTTTGGAAACATAATTTTTACAAATTTAGCATCTTTAGTTGGAGAGATAGGAGCTTTAATATTTCTAATTATTTTAATTATTCCATCAATATCCATGTCGTTTAATTTCTCATGGTTAAAAGCAACAGACTATTTTGGCAAAAAATTAATTGCAACTTATAAAGCTATTTTGAAAGTAATTTTATTTTTATGGAATAAAATTATTGGAATATTAAAAACCTTTTTTTCAAAATTAAAAAAAATAGTTAATTACACAAAAACAAATATTGCAGATAATAAAACAACTAAATCGAAACCTAAAATTAAGAATCAAACTGAAATAAAAAATGAAGAAAAAGATTTTACAGAAAAACCTGTCAGACAGGGCGAGCTACCTATAAAAAAAGAAAATGATCTTAAAGTTGTTCCCAAAAAAGAAATTGATACAACCAAAGATGATGCAATCAATCAAAACAAAATTACACCTAGCACAGAGCTCCTTGATAGGGCGCTTGATGATGGACAATCTTTATCTGAAAAAGAATTAAATCAGATTGCATCATTGTTAGAGACAAAGTTAGATGAATTTGGGATTGAGGCAACTGTTGAATCTGTAATACCTGGACCAGTAGTTACAAGGTTTGAAATACAACCAGCACCGGGAACAAAAGCAAGTAAGATTACTAATATTGCTCAAGATATTGCAAGATCTTTATCTGTTAGTAGTGTGAGAGTAGTTGAAGTTATTGAAGGTAAATCTTTCGTAGGCGTAGAAATTCCGAACAATAATAGAAAGATGGTAAGACTAACCGAAATATTGTCATCCGATGCATTTAAAAATTCAACATCTAGTTTGAGTTTAGCATTGGGTAAAGATATTTCTGGCAATCCTGTTGTTGCCGATTTAGCAAAAATGCCACACTTACTTGTTGCAGGAACAACTGGTTCAGGAAAGTCAGTAGGATTAAATGCGATGTTACTGAGCTTATTATTTAAATCTGATCCTGAAGAAGTGAGGATGATATTGATTGATCCAAAAATGCTTGAACTTTCTGTTTATGAGGGAATTCCACATCTATTAACTCCAGTAATAACAGACATGAGTAATGCTTCAAATGGTTTAAGGTGGTGTGTAGCTGAAATGGATAGAAGATATAAATTAATGTCTTTAACAGGTGTTAAGAGCCTAGCAGCTTACAATAAAAAAATTAAAGATGCTGAAAAAAACAACAAACAAATTGTTAACCCATATAACGAGGATGAAGAGGAGTTTCTTGAAACTTTACCATCCATAGTTGTAGTTGTTGATGAGTTTGCAGACATGATGATGTTAGTTGGTAAAAAGCTTGAACACCTTATTGCAAGAATTGCTCAAAAAGCTAGAGCTGCAGGTATCCACCTAATTCTTGCTACACAAAGACCTTCGGTAGACGTAATTACAGGACTAATTAAAGCTAATATGCCAACAAGAATAGCATTTCAAGTATCTACAAAAATAGACTCAAGAACAATTTTAGATCAAGGTGGCGCAGAACAACTACTTGGTGATGGAGATATGCTTTATTTTCCACCAGGAGTTGGAGTTCCAAAAAGAGTTCATGGTGCTTTTGTTGGTGATGATGAAGTGCATAGAGTTGTAAGTGATATGAAATCAAAGGCAGAACCAAATTATGTAGAGGAAATTATTTCTTCTAAGCAGGATACTGGACCCATAACAGGATGGACAAATAGTGAAACTTCTTCAGATGATGAGCAAGATGAACTTTATGATGAAGCTGTTAATTTTGTAATTGATTCGAGAAGAGCCTCAATTTCTGCCGTGCAAAGAAAATTAAGAATAGGCTATAACAGAGCTGCACGTTTAATTGAAACCATGGAAGAAGCTGGAATTGTTACTGAAATGAGCTCCAATGGTTCTAGAGAAGTTTTAGTTCCTAAAAGAGATTAATTTGAAAGTTAAAACTTTATTACTTTTACTAATATTTAATGTAAATGTTCAGGCACTAAATGTTGCAGATCAATTAAATAATTTTTTTCAATCTGGTTCGGTTTTTGTTCATAAAAGTTTAAACAAAAAAAACAATAACATTGAAGAATCCAACGGCCTTTTTGAGAGATATAATGATCACATAAGTATAGATGTTTTTTCGCCTTACCGTGAAACTTATAATATTTATGATGATCAAATTGAGATTGTTGATATTGAATTTAGTCAGATACGATATATACCAATCGAAGACTTGGAAAATAATTTCTTTTTAAATTTAATCTTAAATGGTGTTAGTGATGACTATGACCATATCAATGTAATTGAGGATGGTAAATATATTCTTATTAAGGATAATCTTGAAATTGCAATTGATTTCATTAATAAAAATACATTGCAACTAAAATATAAAGATAATTTGGGAATTGATAATTTAATTAGGTTTTCAAGAAATTCATGATATTAAATTTTTTATATGTTGGTCTTGGTGGAGCTTTGGGAGCAGTTTCAAGATTAGGTATAAATGAAATATTTGAAAGAATATCTTTTACTTCTTTCCCACTATCTACATTATTTATTAATGTTTTGGGATGTTTTTTTATCGGACTTTATCTGGGTATTAATGTTCCTGCTAAAGATTCATTTTATTATTTTTTCATTATTGGTTTCTTAGGCTCATTCACCACTATGTCGGCATTCACGCATCAAACGATATTAATGTTTAATTCAAATTTAATTTCAGCAGTTTCATATATAATGCTCACTATATTCTTAAGTATTTTTGCAACATATTTCGGAACATTGATAACTAGATAATGATAGATATAAAAAAATTAAGAGATAATCCTGAATCGGTTAAACAAGCTTTAAGAAAACGTGGTTATGACTTAGATGTGACCTTATTCTCTCAAATAGACAGCGCAAGAAAGTCCTTACAAGTTGATGTTGAAAATCTTCAAGCCGAAAGAAAAAAACTTTCAGCTAAATTTGGAAAATTAAAATCTTCTGGCGAACCTACCGATGAACTAAAAAAAATTGTTGATGGTAAAAATGAAGAATTATCGTCAAAGGACGTGGAGCTTCAAGAAATAATAAGTCAAATTGATTCACTTATGTTAGATATGCCTAACATTCCCGATGATAGTGTTCCAGAGGGTAAAGATGAAAGTGAGAATGTCGTAATTAAAGAATATGGAAAGATTATTTCCAAAAATGAACTTGATCATTTGGAGATTGCTACTGACATAGATACTGATTTAGCCTCTAAACTTGCAGGATCTAGATTTTCTGTCTTAAAAGGCGACATGGCAAAACTGCAGAGATCTCTTATTAGTTTTATGCTCGATAATGCAATTAAGAACGGTTATCAAGAATATTATGTTCCTTTTATGGCAAACTCAGAATCATTGACAGGTACTGGACAGTTGCCAAAATTTGAAGAAGATCTTTTTAAGACTAGTGAAAAATTATACTTAATACCAACAGCTGAAGTCCCTCTAACAAATATTTTTAGAGATGAATTTGTTAGTGAAAAAGAATTACCAATTAAAGTAACTTCTCATACACCATGTTTTAGATCAGAAGCAGGTAGCTATGGCAAAGATACGAAAGGATTAATTAGACAACATCAATTTGAAAAAATTGAATTAGTGCAAATTACTCATCCTGACGATTCTATGAAATGCTTAGATATTTTATTGAGCAATGCTTGTGAAATATTAGATCTTTTAGAGCTGCCATATCAGGTAATTGAGCTTTGCACGGGTGATTTAGGTTTTTCTTCTGCAAAGACATTTGATATTGAGGTATGGATGCCTAGTCAAAACAAATATCGAGAAATATCATCCTGCTCAAATTTTACTGATTTCCAAGCAAGACGTGCAAACATAAAATATAAATCTGAGAGCGGAAATAATTATGTTCATACCATCAACGGTTCTGGTCTTGCTGTTGGACGATGCTTAATCGCATTAATTGAAAATAATTTCGACGGCAGCAATTCTGTAAAAATACCAAAAAGTTTACAAGAATATTTTGGTTCAGACACATTAAAAGTTAGTTGAAGCATATAGCTATAAAAATATTTTTTACATTATTAATATATGTAACATCAGTTAATGCTGAAACTATTAAAATTGGTCTTGGGTCTTGTCTAGATCAAAATTTTCCTCAGCCTATTTGGAAGTCAGTTGAAAATGAGGATATTAGTTATTTTGTGTTTCTTGGTGACAATGTCTATGGCGATAGTTTAACTGGATCATTAAAAAAAATGGAAAGAGCATATACAAAACAAAAATCACTCCTTCCAGATTTTCTAGATGAAATAGAAATATTTTCTATATGGGATGATCATGATTATGGAGTAAATGATGGCGGAATGGATTATAAAAATAAGGAACTTGCTGAAGATATGTTTCTTAAATTTTGGGAAATACCTAAGAGCGATATAAGACACAAGAGGGATGGAATTTATTTCTCACAAGACGTTCTTTTTTTTAATAAGACTTTCAAACTAGTATTTCTTGATACCAGATTTTTTAGATCTGAATTAAAAGGTCAAAAAGGAAAATATCTCAAGAATAAATCTCAAGACGCAACAATATTAGGTGATGTTCAATGGAAATGGCTCACAAATGAACTAAATCAAAAATTTGATTTTTTAATCTTATTTAGCTCAATACAGGTTCTCCCTGAAGATCATGGTTTTGAGAAATGGGCTAATTTTCCTAATGATAGAAAAAAATTATTAAATATTCTTGATCAATTTAAGCATAAAACAATATTAGTTTCTGGTGATAGACATCGGGGTGGTTTGTACAAAAAAAATAGTATTTATGAAATAACAGCTTCATCTTTAAATAAACCTGGTTCTTTTGCATACGAAACTGATAAATTTTTGATTGGTAATACTTTTCCAGAGGAAAATTATGGTCTCTTAGAAATATCTGCAAACACAATTGAGCTTAAACTTAAGGGCAAGTCAGGAAAAAGCTTGAATTCAGTAAAATTAGATTATTAAAAATACTGTAAACACGCAGTTCACAAATTTTTTACAAAATTGTCATAGTTCTCTGATGAATTTTGATATATATTATGAATGTAAACTAATTTTTCACATTTAGGGGTGTGTAGTTATGATTCGGAAATTTTTAAAACTTTCGTTACTCTCAATTTTTATTTCACCAATCTTAATCGCTCAAGAACTTACCTCGGACATTACTGGTTCAGTATCTTCTGCAAATGGTGCGGTTAGCGGTGCTCAAGTTGAGATTACTTATGAACCAACTAATACTGTGGTTACCCGTGTTACGGATGCCTCGGGCAGATACTCGGCAGGCGGTTTGAGACCAGGTGGACCTTATACTATAAAAGTTTCAGCTGCTGGATTAGCTGCTGATCAGGTTACTACAAGTCTAGTAGTAGGTGAAACATCAAGACTTTCTTTTGTTTTGAGTTCAGCATCTTCAGTTGATGATGTAGTAGTTACTGCACAAAGGGTATCTTCAGATGATGGGCTCGGTTTTTCATCTACTATTGATGCACAAACTATTCAAGAAACACCATCAGTCACAAGAGACATAAAAGATTTAATTAAACTAAATCCTCTAGTTTCATTGGACGATGCAGAAGATGATTATGCAAGCATCTCTATTGGTGGTGCACATCCTAGAAGTAATGACATTAAAGTTGATGGCGTCTCATTTAATGATGACTTTGGTTTAAATGATAATGGATACCCATCTCAAAGAAGTCCAATTAACCTAGATTCGATTGAACAAATGTCAGTGAAAGTTGCACCAGCCTCTGTAGAATATTCAAATTTCAGAGGCGGTATCATTGAGTTTGTTACTAAAGGTGGCACAAATGAATTTGAAGGTAGTGTTGGATATTATGATAGAGGAGATCAATTTTATGGAGATAAAATTGAAGGGCAAAAATATACTTTTGATAAGGAAGATACTGCTCAAAGTTTCACTTTAGGTGGACCAATAATTAAAGACAAAGCTTTTTTCTATGTCACATATGAGGAAACTACTGTAACTAATCCAGTATTGTATGGACCTGCAGGTTCAGGTGCAGCAAATGAGCAAGCTATTACTCTTGCTCAAGTTGATAACATTAGACAGATTACTATCAATAAATATGGATGGGATCCGTTAGGTGTTGCTTCGACTACAGAGTCTAATCAAGAAAATACATCTTTAAGGGTAGATTATATTTTGAATGATAATCATAGACTTACCTATAATTATAAAAGCACAGAGGGTGATAGACTTCGAGCAAGTGGAAGCAACTCGAGCTTCTATTTTGAATCTGCCTCATACTTCAAAGGTGAAAAAACCGATACATCAAGTATTCTTTTAGTTTCAGATTGGTCAGACAATTTAGTTTCTGAAATTTATTATTCAAATAAATCTACAGATACTAGTCAAGAATCACCTGCTGGACAGAATGTTCCAAATTTTTATATTGATGATGCCTATGGTATGAGAGTTTATCTTGGTGCTGATATATACAGAAGTGCAAATGAGTTAGCCACGGAAACAGATTTTTTAAAGGCTAAACTTACTTACTATACCGGTAATCATAAGATTACTGCAGGGTATGAAAATACAACTTGGGATATATACAATCTCTTTGTTGTGGCTCAAGATGGTGAATGGGAATTTGATTCATTAGCAGACTATGAAGCTGGTGTTGCTAGTTCGTTTAGTGCAATATTCTGAGCACTATGACTTGAACTACAAGCTATAGGAATAGCCGAAAAAGCTTTATCAGGAAATGTTGCACAAAATTG
>LULK01001542.1_pt1 | contig 11536 bp, 14 predicted proteins | sample 728181 | NCBI WGS metagenome assembly LULK01 (sample SAMN03860291, study PRJNA289734) | marine metagenome | biome: seawater column; feature: ocean; material: water; isolation source: Red Sea water column Station 169 - depth 10m | place: Saudi Arabia: Red Sea | collected 2011-10-15 | depth 10 m | reverse complement strand
GTTCAATGTCTCCGCCATAGCGCGTAACATATCAACGTCCGTTCCACCTTCAACATATAGAACATACCCGCGCTCCCGCGCCCTAACGTAATGCTCCGCTCCAAAATGCTTTAGACTATTTCTAATATCTTGCTTCTTTGCAAGATCATCTGATCGACCTTCCAAGAGAAGAGTCAAGTTTCTATCAAGTGCCTCGTCTAGTATCTGCTCAGAATGAGTTACAATTACGACCTGAGATCTATTTACACTCGCAATATCTCTGAGGAGAACATAAATTTGCTTTTGGCGCAAAATCTCCAAATGCGCATCAGGCTCATCGACGAGCAAAACGCTTCCTTTGTGAGAATATAAATAAGAGAACACAAGAAGAAGTTGAAGCATCCCCCTACCGGCAGAGGAAATATCCAAAGGCTCTTTGACTTCAGCTTGTTTATAAGAAAGGGTGATAGTTCCGCGAGACGTCTCTTGAGGCACCCCCAATTCAACGCTAAACAGTCTCTTTATCAAATCTCTAATTCGAATCCAGTCTTCCGGAGACGACTGATGCACCGAAAGACACAAGTTCCGTAGGACCCGTAGGACATCCGCCGTCCGCCCCTGACCGAGCAATACATCGATGCGACCGGGCTGAAGAATGGGTTCTTCGGTATCGAGACCAGACATCGGGTAGAGAAGTTCGACACGAATTGACGCCGCGTACTTAAGAAAATCGAGATCAGGCGCGACATCAGGGTCCGGGGTGCAATATACTAACTCGTCCCCCTGATTCCGAAATCTCATCGGCAGGGAACGAATTTCACCTTGGTATTCAACACCCACCGAAATCGTTAAATGGATATCGCTGTTACCTTTTCTGACCTGCGTGTTGTGCCAGAAAAACCGCGTTCGCTGAACAGGCACTGAAACGATGTTGAGTCGGTTCAGCGGGGTTGCCGTTCGCTCTTTGGCTGCCGAATCCTTCCGGGCATCATACCATGTACGCACAGCTTGGGACCATAGGGCCAAGGCTTGAATCGCACTCGTTTTTCCGCAGTTATTTGGGCCGATTAAAACTGCAGGATGATCCAGCTCAATTTTTTGCTTGTTGCCGAAGCGCTTGAAATTTTCGAGCTCCACATAGTGAAGAATGCGCAAAACCAGCCCCCTACGATTCTCAAACACTGCCACTTTGCCACGAGTTTATCTTCAAAGAGTGAGGGCGCATAGCCCAAGAGAAATCTGACCGGTCAAACCGCTTAATTGGCAAAATCCCCCCTTTCCTACAATTCACCCATATGGTTCATTCTCTCAGTTTCACCTAACCGAAAGGACGAACCGATGGACGACTCCCCTTACGATCCCGCGCATTTCCTCGCCCCCACCAGCTACCATTGGACACCCCGTCTCCAGCGCGACTTTCTGGAGGCTTTCGCCACCAACGGGTCGGTGAAGATTTCGGCGGCGAAGGTCGGCATGTCGCCGTCCGCCGTCTATCAGTTGAAACAGCGGCCCGAAGGGGCGGCGTTCCGGATCGGCTGCGCGGCGGCGGTGCTGATTGCGCGGACGCGGCTCGCCGACGAACTGCTCGACCGCGCGATCTGGGGGCATGACGAGACCACCGAACTGCAACGCGAGGACGGTCGCAGCTTCGTCAAGCGCCGCCGCATCGACAGCCGCCTTGGCCTCGCGATGCTCGCGCGGCTCGACCGCATGGTCGAAACGCGGGCGCGCGCGGGCGAGGAGATGCTGGCACAGATTGTCGCGGGCGACTGGCCGGGCTTTCTGATGCTGTTCGATGCCGCCGAAGCCGCGCGCGCTGCCGAAACCGCTCCCGACAGCGAAACGCCCGCCGCCGAAACCTGCGCCACCGACGCCCCCGCCGGCCTCGCCGCCGCGCTCGCGCTCTGGCTCGCGGGCCGCGACAATAACGCCAACCCGCTCGCCGCGCTGTGGCGCGGCAGCGAAATCGCGAATGAAGTTGCGCAGATTTCCGCCGATTTTGGCGAAGAGCCCGAAAGCGCCGAAACGCCCGAAGAGGCGGCCGCCGCGATGACCGTCTGGTTCGACGATCATGCCGACGATTGGCGCACCGACTTTCCGCCGCCCGACGATTTTTACGGCGAAGAAGAGGGCCAGTTCGGCGACCCCGCCTATGCCCGCGCGCTCGACGACGACGAACTCGAACGCTACGAAGTGCTGCGCGATGCCGAGACCGCGCCGCTGCGCCTCGCCGGAGAGGCCGCGCGCCGCGCCTTCTTTTGCCTGCCCGCCCCCGCGAACGACCGCGCGGCCTGTCCTGCCTCCGCCGCCGGACGCGCGGCGCAGGGCACGTAAAACGGCGCCGCGCGGCTGAATAAAGGCGAATATTGCGGCGATCGTGGACAATAGAATGGCGCGTTTTGCCTATATTTCGCCGGTTCGGCGTGACTTAAAATCGGCGGTCTTTGCGGCGCGCAATTTTACCGCCATTTGCGCGGCACCTTGACTTTTCGGGAACAATCCTCCATATCGGCCTCGCTAACGTCGCCTGCGACGGAATTTGACGGCCCCTTGGGGCAGACTCTTCCCTTCACACGCTACCAGCTCCTCCGGTGCTTTTGCCGGGGGATTCCCGTTTCTCGTGAAAGGAAACACCCTATGCCGATCGGCACCGTAAAATTCTTCAGCCAGGACAAGGGCTATGGCTTCATCGAAAATGAAGATGGCTCGGGCGACGCATTCGTCCACATCACCGCCGTCCAGAACGCCGGCATGACGACGTTGGACAAGGACCAGCGCGTCCAGTTCGAACTCGAAACCGGCAAAAACGGCAAGACGTCGGCAGTCAACCTCCAGTCGGCCTGATCTTGGCCAAAGAGGAAGTCATGACCTTCTCGGTGACGCCGTGCGCGTCGAAGTGACGCCCTATGACCTCAGCAAGGGCCGCCTTGTCTACCGCGAACGCGGCGGCGGGCCGGTTCCGCCCAGCCAGCGCAAACGGCGCGGGCTCTGATCCTTCAGGGGTCAAACGATACGGGATCGGCGCAGTGGCGCCGGTCTCCAAAAACCACAACATCCAAAGCAAAGATAAAGATGATGACGAACTTCTATAACAACCCTTCGATTTTTCCCGCTCTGCCCGCGCTGTCGCTGGCCGGCCGGGCGCAGACGGCCCGGATTTCTCCGGCCCGCGCGCCGCGCCGCCGCCCGACGCTGTCGCGCCGCGAGCTTCGGCGCCTGATCGCCGATATGGTCGATTGATCGACCGTAACGGATAACCGCACAAGGAAGCGCAGCCATGTCGGCCACCACCGAATTCTACATCGCCCAGGCGGACAAGTGCCGCACCGATGCCGACGCCTCGTCGTTGACGCAGGTGCGCGACCGCAATTTGCGCGCCGCCGCGGCGTGGCAGGCGATGGCCGACAAGCTGCTCCACTCCGAACGCCTGCGCGCCGAAAAGGAAGCGAGGGTCGTGGAAGCGGCTGAAACCGGAACGACCGCGGCGCCCGCGCCCTGACGGGTGCGCCGCACGGGGGCGCGCCGCTCAGTCGATGGTGCGCCACTCCTCATGCACGATTTCGCGGGCAATCCGCCCGCCGCGCATGTGAAAGACATGCACCAGCCGCAACTCGACCCGCGCCCCGATCGCCACCGGCGCGTTGACCATCCCGTCACCCGTCAGGTGAAAACGCACCTTCATGTCGTCGACGACGCGGGTTTCGGTGGCAAAACGGTCGAGCGGTTCCAGCTCGACCTCGGCCAGCGAGGCGAACATGCGGCGGTAATTGGCCTCGATCGCCGCCTTGCTGTGGATCGCGCGCCTCATTCTCGATATGCTCCGCCGCCACCGCCAGATTGCGCGTAACCATCTCGTCTCCGCGGTCCATCACCTCCACCACCTGCTCCATTGCCGTCACCTTCTATCACAGCCTCCGGCGGATCGCCGATATAGGCAGTTATTCTGTCTAATGACGTAATAGACAGATCATCTGTCTTGTGTCAAGAGGATGCGATGACCGACAATCTCCCTCCCCCGCCATCCGGCGACGGCCAACGCCTCGCCCAGCTCTTCCACCTTGCCTACGACCGGCTCCGCACCCGCATCTACGGCCAGGCCCGCGACGCCGGCTTCGCCGACCTCCGCCCCGCTCACTCCAGCCTGCTGCGCAACATCGACCCCGCCGGGTCGCGGGTCGTCGACCTCGCCGAGCGGGCCGGCATGACGAAACAGAGCATGGCCTATCTGACCGACAGCCTGGCCAAACTCGGCTATGTCGCGGTCGGACCCGATCCCGACGACGGGCGAGCGAAACGGGTTGCGCTTACCGAAAGGGGCAAAGCCGCAGTCGGCACCCTTGCCCGCCTAAGCCGCGAGGCCGAGGCCGAATTGGCGATAACGCTGGGCGAAACGGAAATGACGCGGCTTCACACGACGATGCGTCAGCTGGTCGCAGCGCTCCGCTGATGCAGCGCCGGACTAATCGACCGACCAGTAATCCGCGGCACCCAATGCCCCGCCGCGGCGGCAGATGAACACGCCTTCACCATCACAAAGCTCGGCCCAGCTACCAATCGGCTCGCTTTCAGCTACGGCTAGCGCAGCAATGAGATCTGCCGCCTCGAAAGCGACGTGTTTCTCGATGCCAAACCATCGATCTTCGTAACGCAGGACGTATGCGTTTGGCGGCGGCATAGCGGGCACATCACCAGCCGGTCGCGGCAGGCAGTCGCAACCGCCGCGCGGCACACCGTCATTTGGGGAGGGGATAGGCATGGCATAAATCCTTCGGCGGGGGGAAACGAAGGGGTCCGGCAGGCTTGTCAGGCCAGCCCGCGACCTGAGGAGGGCAATATTTCGACGCGCGAACTCCGAATCGCATGCCGCCCCACCGGCACACGCATAGTCCAACTTATAGAAAGATTGAGATATTTTTGCTTTATCTACTAAGCATCGTATCTTCGACGGGCCGACGCTGCGGCTCGACGAACGACGGCACCACCCTTCCAAACAACGGCGCAAGTCTGTCTTGACGCCCAACACGCTCGACGCCCCAGACGCAGCTACGCCAAGCAGAGCGGGGCCCTTCATGCTTGCGCAACCTTCCGTTTACGTTAGGGTAAGCTCAAGACCATCTTGGAGAGACTGATTCATGGCCCTTCCCCCGATTTTCGACCGCCTGCGCCTGCCCGTTATCGGCTCGCCGCTGTTTATCGTTTCGGGTCCCGATCTGGTCATCGCGCAGTGCAAGGCGGGGATCGTAGGCAGCTTCCCTGCCCTCAACGCCCGGCCGCAATCGCTGCTCGACGAGTGGCTCCACCGCATCACCGAGGAATTGGCGGCGTGGGACCGCGCCAACCCTGACCGGTTGTCCGCCCCCTTTGCCGTCAACCAGATCGTCCACCGCTCGAACGATCGGCTCGAGGCGGATATCGCAACCTGCGAAAAATGGAAGGTGCCGATCACCATCACCTCATTGGGCGCCCGCGAGGAATTGAACCAGGCGGTACACGGGTGGGGCGGCATCACCTTGCACGACGTTATCGACGATCGCTTCGCACGCAAGGCGGTCGAAAAGGGCGCCGACGGACTGATCCCCGTTGCTGCGGGCGCCGGCGGCCATGCCGGTACCCAGTCGCCCTTTGCACTGGTGCAGGAAATCCGCGAATGGTTCGATGGCCCGGTCGCACTTTCGGGCGCCATTGCGCACGGGCGCTCAATCCTCGCAGCCCAGGCATGCGGCGCCGACCTAGCCTATATGGGCAGCGCTTTCATCGCCGCCGCCGAAGCCAATGCCGACGACGGCTACAAGAACGGTATCGTCGAAGGGCGCGCGGCTGATATCGTCTATTCCAACCTCTTCACCGGCGTACACGGCAATTATCTGCGCCAGTCGATCATTGCCGCGGGGATGGACCCCGACAATCTGCCCGAAGGCGACCTCAAGACCATGAATTTCGGGTCCGGCGGCAACACCAAGGCGAAAGCGTGGAAAGATATCTGGGGCTCGGGTCAGGGGATCGCCTCGGTCCGGGGCGTGCGCCCGGTTGCAGAATTCGTCGCTGAACTCGAAGCGCAATATCAGGACGCATGGGCCGAATTGCAGAGCAAGGTACGGCTCCAAGGCTAACCGAACAACCGCGTGATCGCTTCGTCAAGATAGGGGCGATCCGCGAACAAGCGCATCGGATCGCGCCGGTTGAGCCAGAAGCCGGTGCCATGGCGGTCGGTGAGCGCGCGGCGCATGGTATCCTGCAACAACGCCAGACGCATCGCGGCCGTGCGCCGTGCCGCGCGAACGTCGCGGTTCATCTGTCGTTCGAAATATATCCGGATCATATCGACCCGCGCCGCGATCACATCATTATAACCATGGTGGGGGCCGCGGTGGAGAGCGTGTCCGCACGACAGCGCCAGCCGCTCGCACGCCGGCAGGCTCAATCCGTTGCGCGGAAAGTCGCGGAGGCAAAACCCTTCACTTTTCAGCGCCCCGAACATCGCCGCCATCTGCGGCTGGGCGAGAAGCGCGAGCGGGATTAGGTGATGGCGCTGAAATCCACGTCGCGGCGGCGGGGCGCCATACCACCGCCTCCCTGCCATCAAGGATTGCGGCCAAACTCGACCAAAAGCGCTTCGGACGATCCGCGCGGTGCCATCGATATCCACTCGCCCGGATCGAGGCCGGGCAAGCGACGCGCCCCTCGAACCGGGCCATTGATGATGATGTCGAGCGACAGCCGCGCAAGGCGACGCACCAGATCGGCAACAGTCCAACCGATCGGACGCGCAGCCTCCATCTCTTGTCCTCCGAAATGCGCAAGGCCGCGCGTCCGGATGATCTCCGCGTCGCCTGCGTCGTGCTGCCGGAAAGCGATGAGGTGGAGCACCGGAGGCATCCCGCTCGCGAGCATCTCCGCAGTCGATGCCCGGAACTGCTTTGCGTCGGACCACAGCCGCGCTGGCCCCCAGAAGAAGTGACTTGCGTCAAAGAGATCGATCAGCAGCGAAGCCATCATGAAGAAATCGCGCATTGAGGGCTTCTCTTCGTCTTCGCTCCCGATCGGTGCGGGCTCGAAAAACCAGCATCGCCCTCCGGTCCGCCAATCGGCGGGAAGGCTGGCGGCGAGCGAACTCGTCGACGGATGCGCCGGATCGATACGCTCAACCGCACGATCGCCTGCTGGCGCTGCCGTGAGATACAAGTCGCCAAGGCGCAAGCGAAAGGCAGCGCCTTCGCCAGATGTTCCGGACACATCCAGCCGCTCCGGGCGAAGGCCCATATGACGCAGCGCGACTTCAGCGTCCGCCGGCAGGGTCGAAAAGTCATTTCCCGCAATCAGCGCGAAGGGCGCCGGCGCGGCGGGCAGTAATGACGCGGAGCTAATCCCTGCTTGCATGTCGGGCGTCCCGATGGGTTCGCGCCAGCATCGCAAAGCACACGCCGATGTTCAAATGCTTATTGGTCCGGTGCGGACGATCAGATGGCAACCTGACTTCCCAGTTCGACAACGCGGTTGGTTGGGAGACGGAAATACTCCATCGCGCTTTCCGAATTGCGGAGCATCCATGCGAACAGCTTTTCGCGCCAGATCGGCATGCCGGGTTTCTTGGCGGCAATCAGCGTCTGACGCGAGAGGAAGAAGCTCGTTTCGAGCATCTTGAATTCGCCGCCGCACGCGGTCGTGCGTTTCAGCGCATCGGGCACGTCCACTGGCTGCATGAAACCATAGTGCAGGATCAGGCGATGGAATCCCTGCCCCAGATCGTCAAGCTGGCAGAGCTTCGTTTCCGGCACGAACGGCACGTCGGCAATCTTGATCGTCAACAGGATGATACGTTCGTGCAGCACCTTGTTGTGCTTCAGATTATGAAGCAGCGCGTGCGGCACCCCATCGGACGTCGACGTCATGAAAACGGCAGTGCCGGGGACGCGCGTTGCGCTGTTCGCCGCGGACTTCACGAACACCGGGATCGGCATCGCGCTTTCTGCCATTTCCTGCTGCATCAGCTTGCGGCCGCGCGACCAGGTGGTCAGCATGGTGAAGATCGTCAGGCCGATCGCCAGTGGCACCCAGCCGCCATCGGGTACCTTGATCAGATTGGCGCCGAAATAGGCGACATCGACGATGAAGAATACCGCCAGAACGGGCAGCGCTTTCCACGCCGGCCAGCGCCACAGGCTGAACAGCACCACGCTCATCAGACAGGTGTCGATGAACATCGCGCCGGTCACGGCAATACCATAAGCCGCAGCCAGATTGCTCGACGAGCCGAAGAACAGCACGAGTAGGATGACCATGACCATCAGGCCCCAATTGACGACGGGAATGTAAATCTGCCCCTGCGCCGACGCACTGGTATGTTCGACCCGCAGGCGCGGTACGAAACCGAGCTGGATGGCCTGCTGAGTCAGCGAAAAGGCGCCCGAAATGACGGCCTGACTGGCAATGATCGTCGCCAGCAGCGCGAGCAGCACGACGGGGACGCGCCACGCGTCGGGCATCATCAGGAAGAAGGGATCCTGAATCAATTGCGCCGTGGGCGCGACCTGTCCGGCAAGCACCATCGCGCCCTGCCCCATATAATTGAGCATCAGCGCGGGTAGCACGAAACACAACCAGCTCAGCCCGATCGGCGCTCGGCCGAAATGGCCCATGTCGGCATAGAGCGCCTCCGCCCCCGTTACCGCGAGGACGACGGCGCCAAGCGCGATGAAGGCGGTGAAGCCGTCATAATAGAAAAAGCGCATCGCGTTGATGGGGTTCAGCGTGTGCATGACGATCGTCGGATGATCGACGATATGCATGACCCCCAATACCGCGAGCATCAGGAAGTAGCCAAGCATGATCGGCCCGAAAAGCATCCCAACCTTCGCGGTTCCGCGCGACTGGATCGCAAAGAGACCGATCAGGATCGCCAGCGCGATCGGGACGATGTAGGGTTCGAAACCACGGCTGACATATTGCAGGCCTTCGGTGGCCGACAACACCGACATCGCCGGAGTGATCATGCTATCGCCGTAAAAGAGCGCGGTGGCGAAAACGCCGAGCAAAACGATCGGCCAGGTCCAGCGAGCACCGCCCGAAGAGCGACTGATCAGCGCGAGCAGCGCCAGACTGCCCCCCTCGCCCTTGTTGTCGGCTTTCATGATCGTCATCACATATTTGAAAGTGACGACCAGCATCATCGACCAGAAGACGAGGCTGAGCACACCATAGATGTGCAGCTGGTCGGCTTCGATCGAATGATGGCCGGCGAAGGTTTCGCGGAAAGCGTAGAGCGGGCTGGTGCCGATATCGCCGAAAACGACGCCGACGGCGCCGACCGCCAGCTTCAGCGTGCCGTCACCGTGATGGCCGTGACCCGTTTGGCCCATTTCGATTCCGGTGGGCGCAGCGCTTTCGGCGCTTGCCTGACCCTGTTGCGACTCGACAGTCATTGGCGCGCCTTAGACCAGCGGGAGAGACAGGAATAGCATTGAATCAAGGCCCGGTCGGCGCATTGGGGGAAAGGTCCGGCCCCATCGCCTGTCGCAATTGGGCCAGCCGCATCTCGAGGTCCGCGCGCCACGGCGCATCGGGCGGGGTGCGCGCCAGAAGCTGGCTCCGCGGGATGGTTCGGATCGCGCTTTGCGGCCTCATCGAACGCGAGCGCGGCGGCGGGCGACATCACGCCGCCGCCATGCGCAACAAGCGCATTGCCCAAGCCCACCCAAAGATCGACATTGTCGGGATAACGCTCCAGCCCCTTTTCGAGCGTTTGCGCAGCGAGCGCCGTCTTGCCGGTTCGCGCAAAGCCATCTGACATCGCGATCCACTGTGCGGCCGGTCCAAAACGGTCGGCCATACCCTGCTGACGATCGGTGATCGCCTCGCCGAAACCTTCAAGCTGTTCGGGCGCTACGATAGGCTTGCCGGGCAAGGATGGGCTACCCTGCAACGCATAACCGGCGACGCCCACCATGACCGCAGCGACAGCGAGCGGCCGAGCCGCTGCCGGCAGCTTGCCGAACAAGACGATGGCGCCCAGCGTGATCAAGGCGACAAGCAATATCCACATCCAGATCATGGAGCGTTCTCCGCATCGCCCGCGTCGCGGCGGAAGCGTCCGAAGGCCAGCCATCCCCCGAGCAAAAGAAAAGCGAGCGGGCCGAGCCACAGCAGGGCGGTGGCCGCATCGAACGGCGGATCATAGCTGACCCAATTGCCATAGCGCGCGACCAGCCATTTGCGGATCGCCTCGGGGCTTTCTCCCGCGGCAATCTTGGTGCGCACCTCATGCCGCATGTCGCCGGCGAGCGGCGCATCGCTGTCGGCGATCGACTGCCCCTGGCAGACGAGGCAGCGCAGCGTTTCCATGAGTGCCTTCGCTTTTTCCTCCTGCGCGGGATCAGGAAGCTGCTGATAGGCATAGGGCGCCGGCGGCAGGCGATCCTGCGCGACCGCAGGCGCAGCGGCCAGAACAAGCGAGCCGAGCAGGATGGTCCAGCCCCTCACTTCATCTTCTCCAGCTTGGCGACGATTTCCGGCACCCGCTCCTGAAGGATTACGCCCTGTATCTGTTCGCGGATGATCCCCTTTCCGTCGATCAGAAAGGTTTCGGGGACGCCCGACGAGCCGAGCGCGATCTGGACCTCGGCCTTCAGCGCCTCAAGCTGCGGCGCCTCAGCGCGGCACGGGATGCACCAGCTGGCAAAGACGTTGACGAGGCGCGGCCGCCCGTCGGCAAGGTCGCTGCTTTTCAGGCCTTCGACGCCGGCAGTTGCGGGCGGCAGGTCGAACAACGGCATCGGCTTGTTGATCCACTGCGACTGGATCAGCGTCTCGGCCGGTGTCGGCAGGCGATAGATGAAGGCCCCGAACAGCAGCGCGGTGATCGCCAGCGGCACGAACAGGATCCAGCGGGTCTTCATGCGTAGCGCCCTTCGGCCTTGCGCGCGCGGTGACTGCGCCACAGGGTCAGCAATTGCGCGCGGCCGAGCAGCGACAGGGCCGCACCGATCGCGATCAAGGCCCCGCCCAGCCAGATCCACCAGACCAGCGGCTTCCACCACAGGCGAAGCTGGTAGCGGTCGGCGCGGCCGTCGGCGCCGGTCACGGGCTGGCCGAGCACGGCATAAAGCTGTCCGCCCGGCCGCGTCAGCAATGCGGCCTCGTTGGTTTCGGTTGGCGCGCCGCCCATCAGCCCGGGAAAAGTTCGCGCTTCGGGCCGCAGGGTGAAGCTGTGTCCGGACGGCGTTGTCGCGATCAGCGTTCCTTCGACCGCGGTATAATTGGGGCCAGCGATCGGGCGGACGCCGACGAACTTCACCGTGAAATCATCGACGGTGACGGTCTCGCCCGGCGCCGCAGCCACCAGCCGTTCCTTGATGAATGCGCTTTCGGCGGCCATCCCGGCAAGCGCGACTGCGACGCCGAAGTGCGCGATCACCATGCCCCATGTCGGCAGCGGCGTCCGGCGCAGATTGCGGCCCCACAGCGGCGCCAGGCTGGCGACCGCGACGATCCCGGCGACCGTCATGCCAAGCAGCGGCAGCACGCCGACCTTGCCGCCGAACAGGATCAGACCGAACAGCAC
>LULK01000646.1_pt1 | contig 11576 bp, 11 predicted proteins | sample 728181 | NCBI WGS metagenome assembly LULK01 (sample SAMN03860291, study PRJNA289734) | marine metagenome | biome: seawater column; feature: ocean; material: water; isolation source: Red Sea water column Station 169 - depth 10m | place: Saudi Arabia: Red Sea | collected 2011-10-15 | depth 10 m | reverse complement strand
GAGTTTTTTTCATTCATAATTTTAACAAAATAATCTATACAATATAAATAATGTCATTTAATACTTTTGGAAAGGTTTTTCGTTTCACAACATGGGGAGAGTCTCATGGGCCTGCTATTGGTTGTATAATTGATGGTTGTCCCCCTTTAATTCAATTAAAAGAGCAAGATATTCAAAAAGAATTAGATAAAAGGAAACCAGGACAGTCGAAATTTACTACCCAAAGAAAAGAGAGTGATAAGGTTGAAATACTCTCGGGAGTTTTTGAGGGTAAAACTACTGGGACACCTATTTCATTAATAATCTATAATGAGGATATGCGCTCTAAAGATTATACAGATATTAAAAATAAATTTAGACCAGGACATGCTGATTATACTTATTTTAAGAAGTATGGAATTAGAGATTACAGGGGCGGAGGAAGATCTTCAGCTAGAGAAACTGCTGCTAGAGTTGCAGCTGGAGCTATAGCAAAAAAAGTCTTACAAAACAAATTAGGAAAAAAATTTAAAATTACAGGTGCTGTAACACAATTAGGTATTCTTGGTTGTGACACTTCAAAATGGAATGATAAAATAATTTATAAAAATCCATTTTTTTGTCCCGATAAATCTATGGTAAATTTATGGGAAAAGTATTTGTTAACTGTTAGAAAAGCAGGCTCATCTTGTGGTGCAATAATTGAGGTAAGAGCTAACGGAGTCCCCGCTGGCTTAGGTGCGCCTATATATTCAAAATTAGATGCTGACATAGCATCTGCAATGATGAGTATTAACGCTGTAAAAGGAGTTAACATTGGATCTGGAATGAATTCTGCTTCTGGACAAGAAATAAAGGTATCTTTTGCAGTAAAACCAACATCTTCAATTTTAAAAACTAAAAAAACAATTGATAAATTTGGAAAAAATACAACTATATCAGTTAAAGGCAGACATGATCCCTGTGTTGGAATAAGAGCTGTTCCTGTTGGTGAAGCAATGCTTTCATGTGTTTTATTAGATCATTATCTAATGAATAAAGCACAATGCGGGTAATTCTTATTTTTGTTTCTGTAAAATTATATTAGAATTTAAAAGGTCTAATACATTATTTTCAATAGAGTTAGCATCAAGATTTGCAATTTTATACATATTATCAGGTGTATCTTGATCAATAAATAAATCTGGGAGTGTCATTGATCTAAATTTAAGATCAGTGTCTAAAAGACCTTTTTTTGATAAAAAATCAACAACATGTGAACCAAAACCACCTATAGAACCCTCCTCAATTGTCATGATTGCTTCATGGGTTGTAGCTAGTTGCCAAATTAAATTTTCATCTAATGGTTTTGCAAATCTGGCATCTATGACTGTTATATCTACACCTTTTTTTTTTAAATTTTCTGTAGCTTTCAAAGTTTCATTTAATCTAGCACCAAAACTTAAAAGTGCTAATTTTTTTCCTTCTCTTATGACTCTTGATTTACCAACTTCAATTTTATCAGTGATATCTGGTAAATTTACTCCAACGCCTGTGCCCCTCGGATATCTAAAAGCGCATGGCTTATCATTGATATCCGTTGATGTGTTAATCATCCTAACGAGTTCTGCCTCATCACTTGCAGCCATAACAACAAAATTTGGCAATGTGGTCAAAAATGTTGTATCAAAACTTCCTGCATGAGTAGGGCCATCGGCACCAACTAAACCTGCTCTGTCTATAGCAAATCTCACTGGTAAACTTTGAATGGCTACATCATGCACAACTTGATCATAAGCTCTTTGTAAGAATGTAGAATAAATAGCAGCGTAAGGTTTGTAATTTTCTGTTGCAAGACCTGCAGCAAATGTAACAGCATGTTGTTCTGCTATCCCAACATCAAATGCTCTGTCTGGAAATTCTTTTTTAAATAAGTCAATTCCTGTACCATCAGGCATTGCCGCAGTAATTGCAACAATTTTACTATCTTTTTTAGCATGTTGGATAAGTGTATTGGCAAATACTTTTGTATATGAAGGTATAGAAACCTTACTTTTTAATTGTTCACCAGTCTTAACATTAAACTTGGAAACTCCATGATAATTATCTTTTGCTTCCTCAGCATAGGAATAGCCCTTACCCTTTTTCGTTTTAATATGAATTAATATCGGACCATCATGTTTTGTGTCTCTTGCATTTTTCAAAATTGGAAGCAAAGAACTTAAATCGTGACCATCAATAGGACCGATATAATAAAAACCCAAAGAACTAAATAATGTACCTCCGGTAACAGCAGATCTTAGAAGATCTTCAGCCTTTCCAGCTTTTGCACTAAATCTCTTTGAGAAAGCTGAAGTAATAAGTTTAATAGTTTCTCTTAAACTAAAGTAAATTTTGCCAGAAAAAATTTTAGCTAAATAAGTGCCCATTGCTCCAACTGGTCTTGCAATTGACATATCATTGTCATTTAAAATTACTATAATTTTTGTTTTAGAAGCTCCTGCATTATTCATTGCTTCATAAGCCATTCCTGCACTAATTGCTCCATCTCCTATAACAGCAACTACATTATCTGATTTATTTGAAAGTTTATTTGCTTCAGCAATACCTAGAGCAGATGAAATTGAGGTTGAACTATGTGCTGCACCAAACGGGTCATATTCACTTTCTAATCTTTTTGTAAATCCAGAAAGACCAGAACCTTGTCTTAAAGTTCTAATTCTGTCTTTTCTTCCGGTCAAAATCTTATGTGGATAACATTGATGACCAACATCCCATATCAATTTATCTTTTGGAGTATCAAAAATATAATGTAATGCAACTGTCAATTCGACAACTCCTAAACTTGCACCTAAATGACCTCCAGTAACTGAAACAGCTTCAATCAATTCTTTTCTTACTTCATCAGCAACATTTTGAAGTTTTGACTCAGGTATTTTTTTTAAGTCATAGGGAAAGTTAATCTGATTTAAATATTCGTAGTCTTTGTTCATTTATTTCTGTTTAAAATATAATCTAAAGTTTCTAAAAGATTTTTAGAATTTGAACCATATTTTTTTACTTTATTATTTATTTTCAAAATTAAATTTTTAGCATATTTAATAGTATTTTCATATCCTAGTAAACTAATTAAAGTTGCTTTACCTTTTGTTTTATCTTTTCCAGTTTTTTTTCCAGCAACAAATGAATTGCCTTTGTAATCAATTATATCATCAGCAACTTGAAAAAGTAATCCAATATCTGCACCTATATTTTCAAATCTTTGAACCTCACTTCTATTTCTCTTTTTTAAAATTAGTGGAACAGCACAACAAAAACTAAAAAGTTTACCAGTTTTTTTTATTTCCATATCTATGATCTTTTTTTTTGAAATTTTTTTATGTTCATAATTCAGATCTAAATATTGTCCTCCTGCTATGCCTAGATGACCTGAACATCTAGAAATTTTATTTATCAAATTATTCTTTATTTTTTCATTTAGATTAAGGCCAGGGTAGCTCAGAATCTCAAAAGCCATTGTCAAAAGCGAATTACCAGCGAGTACTGCTGTAGACTCACCAAATTTAATATGAGTGGAAGGTTTTCCTCTTCTCACTTTATCATTATCCATACATGGTAAATCATCATGTATTAATGAATAAGCATGTATGCACTCAACAGCAGCTCCAATAGTAATTAATTTCTTGTAGCCTATTCCAAATAATGAGCCGATATCAATTAAAATTTTTGATCTTATTTTTTTTCCTCCTGAAAAAAGCCCATAACTCATTGGAACAATTAAATTTGATTTTTTCTGATTTTTGATAAAAGTTTTCAGAAAAAAATTTGTATCTTTTGCGATTTTATTTAATTTTGATTGCATTTTTTTTCGATGAAATTTTAGATATTTTTTCTTTTGTTTTTTCACTTATTTCTTTAACATTTTTTTGAAACTTCTTCTCAATAAAAGAATTAAGTTTTAACAAGTTTTGATAATTTTCTATTGAATTTTCAAGGTCTTTTTGTTTTTCTAATTCTTCAATCATATTATTAGCTTTCTTAGTCAAGTCTTCCAAAGACATTTTATTATAATTGTTTGGTAAATTTTTATCTTTCATATATTACTCTGAGATAATACATGAAAATTAATCTTGCAAATATTAAAAAAGCCCAAAAATTACTTAATAAAAGAGAATGTGTAGCCATTCCTACAGAGACTGTTTATGGGATAGCAGGAAATGCATATTCTGATATTGCATGCAAGAAAATATTTAAAATAAAAAAAAGACCAAGATACAATCCTTTGATAGTACATTATTACGATTTAAAAACTTTAATAAAAGATTGTGAGTTAAATAAAAATTTTTTTAAGCTTTACAAAAAGTTTAGTCCTGGTCCAATTACATTTGTATTAAACTTAAAAAAAAAATCTAATATTTCTAAATTAGTGACTAATAATAAAAATTCTATAGCCGTGAGATTTCCTAAACATCCAGTAACTAGAAAATTGCTTCAAAATTTAAATTATCCTTTAGCTGCTCCCAGTGCAAACATATCCTCAAAAGTAAGTGCTGTGTCGTCAGCTGAAGTAAAAGAGGATTTTGGTAAAAAAATAAAATTTGTTTTAGATGGAGGAAAATCTAATATTGGTCTTGAATCGACAATTATTGACCTTAGAAAAAAACCAAAAATCTTAAGATTAGGAGGATTGAATGTTTCAAATATTAAAAAAATATTAAAAAAGAAAATTAAAATAAATTTAAATCCTACAAAGATTTCCTCACCAGGCCAACTAAAATTACATTATTCGCCTGGTTTACCTATTAGACTTAATGCTAAAAAAATAAAAGATAATGAGGCTTTTCTTTTAATTAAAAAAACAAAAAAATTGAAACAAAATTTCTTTTTTTTATCAAAAAAAGGAAATTTACAAGAAGCAGCAAAAAATTTGTACTCGACTCTAAGAAAAATTAAAAAAAAACAATTTAGTTCAATTGCTGTAGCTAAAATACCAGATATTGGCTTAGGTAAAACAATCAATGATAGATTAAAAAGAGCATCGAAATATTAATGTCATATCCCTTAGAAATAATTAATTTGGAAAAGACATATAAGTATAAAAAAGCTGTGAACAATATTTCTTTTACAGTAAATCAAAATGAAATAATTGGTATTCTTGGTCCAAATGGATGTGGAAAAACTACAACTATTGGAATGATACTCGGTTTATTAAAACCGTCTAAAGGAAAAATTTTAATTAATGGAATAGAGATAGAAAAAAGAAGAGTGGAACTTTTAGATAAATTGAATTTTATTTCACCTTATATTGAACTTCCAAAAAAGTTGACTGTACGGCAAAATTTAATTGTTTATGGTAAACTTTATGATGTTAAGAAACTGAACGAAAAAATAGATTATTTAAGTGATAAACTTAAATTAAGTGAAATGCTTAATAAAATAACTGGTGAATTATCTTCAGGCCAAAAAAATAGAGTAAGTTTAGCAAAATCTATAATAAATGACCCTAAAGTTCTCTTATTAGATGAGCCAACTGCATCACTCGACCCTGAGACGGGAGATTATGTAAGAAGTTTTTTAGAGGAATATCAAAAAGAAAAAAAAGCTTCTATAGTTCTGGCATCACATAATATGTCAGAAGTAGAACGATTATGCTCATCAGTTTTAATGATGAATAATGGATCAATAATTGATTATGGATCTCCAAAAGAACTTATTAAAAAACATGGTCGTGAAAACATGGAAGAAGTATTTTTGAAACTTAATAGAGATCAAATATGAATATAAATAAAATGTACGGTCTTTTTTTAAGACATTTTTATCTCATTAAAGGATCTTTGCCTAGAATTTTGGATCTAATTTACTGGCCAACAATTCAGATAATTCTATGGGGGTTCATTTCAAAGTTTTTTTCTATCTATAGTGACTATTATAATAATACCGTTGGTATCATTCTCACATGTGCAATACTTTACGACATTCTTTTTAGATCAAGTATAAGTTTTAATATGCTTTTTTTAGAAGAGGTTTGGAGCAGAAATTTTACTAATTTATTTATAGCACCACTGAGACTAAGAGAGATTATAGTATCTCTAATTTTCACTGCTTTAGTTAGAACTTTGATTGGACTTGTTCCTGCAATAATATTAACGTCACCATTATTTGGAGTATCTATTTTAAAATTAGGTCTACCTTTATTATTATTGTTTTTAAGTTTATATATTTTTGGAATTACACTTGGATTATTTGTAAGTGCAGGATTAATTAGATTTGGTCCATCTTTTGAAAACATTGCATGGTCATCGCTTTTTTTACTAGCACCTCTTGGATGTATTTATTATCCAATTGAAATTTTACCTAGTTTCTTCCAATTAATAGCTAAAGCTTTACCCTTAGTTTATATTTTTGATGAAGCGAGAAATATTTTAATAAATGATTTTGTAAATTACGATAATTTGAAATACGCGTATTTGCTTAATATAATTTACTTAATAATTGGTATTGGACTTTTTTACCGCTCTTTTCTAAAAGCACGTGTAAAAGGAACTTTAATAAATATGGGAGAATAAATGGTGCGCCTGCTAGGAGTCGAACCCAGAACCTCCTGATCCGAAGTCAGGCGCTCTATCCAGTTGAGCTACAGACGCATTTAATATTAATATAACATTTTATGGAAAAAAAAATAAATTTGATTGTCAAAGATGATGAAAAAAACCTACGTGTTGATGTTTTTATTCGTAAAAAAGAAAAGAATTTAAGCAGGACAAGAATAAAAAAATTAATTTTAGATAAGAAACTTAAAGTAAATAATAAAATTTTATCAGATCCATCTAAAAAAATTTTGAGTGGTGACATTTTAAATCTTGTAATACCAGAGCCAAAGAAAGCGTCTCTTAAACCTTATAAATACAAACTAGATATAATTTATGAAGATCACGATTTGATTGTTTTAAATAAACCTTCGGGTATTGTAATTCATCCAGGTGCAGGAAATTTCGACAAGACCATAGTTAATGCATTAATAAGCCATGATAAAAATTCTTTATCGAATATTGGCGATGAACTAAGACCAGGGATAGTACATAGAATTGATAAGAATACATCTGGTTTAATAGTTGTTGCAAAAAATAATCAAGCTCATGAAAATCTTTCAAAACAATTTAACAAACATTCAATAATAAGAATTTATGAACTTTTAATCTGGGGAAAAATAAGACCCTCAAAAGGTAAAATAGAAACGTTTATTTCTAGGAGCTCAAAAAATAGACAGTTGATGGAGGTTAGTAGAACTAAAGGAAAAAAAGCAATTACAAATTATAAAACAATTGAAATTTTTGAAAATAAAAATACTCCAACTTTAAGTTTGTTAGAATGTAAATTAGAAACTGGTAGGACTCACCAAATAAGAGTTCATATGAATTACTTAGGAAATAGTATTGTCGGAGACGATAAATACAAAAAAAAATTCAAAAAAATCAAAAATATTGATGCGGTTCTGGAAAAAAATCTTACAAATTTGAATAGACAATTTCTACATGCTAAAACATTAGGTTTCATTCATCCAACAAAAAATAAAGAGATGATTTTTAACTCAATTTTGCCACAAGAACTTGAAATTCTCTTAAAAATGCTAAGAAATACTGAGAAATAATATATTGAAATATATTTTAGATTTATTAGATAACCTTTTGTGAATATGACTATAAACAGTAATTTGCCAATTCTAAGTAATGAGGGTGGGCTATCAGCTTACTTAGATCAAATAAAAAAATTCCCAATGTTAGATGCTGAAGAGGAATATATGCTTGCAAAGAATTGGAAAACCACTGGAAATATTAAAGCAGCTGAAAAATTAGTTACAAGTCACCTTAGATTAGTTGCAAAAATTGCAATGGGTTATAAAGGCTATGGTTTACCTGTAAATGAAATGATTTCAGAAGGCAACATTGGTTTAATGCAAGCTGTTAAAAAATTTGAACCAGAAAAAGGTTTTAGATTAGCAACTTATGCTATGTGGTGGATAAAAGCATCTATACAAGAATATATATTAAGATCTTGGAGTTTAGTTAAAATAGGTACGACAACTGCACAAAAAAAATTATTTTTTAATCTTAAAAAATTAAAAAATCAAATAGCTCCTCAATCTGAAGGGGACTTAAGAAATGAACATGTAGATGAAATAGCAAATAAACTTGATGTAAGTAAAGAGGAAGTTGTTTCGATGAATAGAAGATTGTCTGGAAAAGAATTTTCTTTAAATGCCCAAGTAGGTGAAGATGGTGATGAATGGCAAGATTGGTTAGTAGATAAAGACTTGGATCATGATTTAAAATTTGCTCATCAAGAAGAAATGGAGCAAAGAAAAGAATTATTAAAAGACTCGATAAAAGTCCTTAATGAGAGAGAGCGAGAAATATTATATTCAAGAAGATTAAATGATAATCCAACTACTCTTGATGATTTAAGTAAAAAATATAAAATTAGTAGAGAAAGAGTAAGACAAATTGAAAATAAAGCTTTTGAAAAACTTCAAAAACAAATGCTGCTCTTAGCTAAATCCAAAAATTTATTGCCTGCAAATTAAACTTCAAAAGGATTTTCAATAAGAATTGTATCATCTCTTTCAGGACTTGTGGAAATACTTGATATTTTTGTACCAATAAAATCCTCCACCGCATAAATATAATTTTTAGCATTTTCAGGAAGATCTTTCATATTTTTAACCCCACTCGTTGAATGTTTCCATCCAGGAAAAGATTTATATATTGGCTTAATTTTTAATTGATCCTCTACTGAGGCAGGTAAATAATCAATTTTTTTTCCATCTAAATCGTATTGAATACACATCTTAATTTCATCGAGTTCATCTAAAACATCTAGCTTAGTAAGAGCAATACCATCAATACCTGAAACTTTAATAGTTTGTCTAACCAAAACTCCATCAAACCACCCACATCTTCTTTTACGACTTGTAACAGTGCCAAACTCTTTTCCTCTAGTACCTAATAACTCCCCAATGTCATCTTTTAGTTCTGTTGGGAAAGGTCCTTCACCTACTCTAGTCGTATATGCTTTTGTAATACCAAGTACATAATTAATAGAATTTGGTCCACAACCGGTTCCGGTTGCCGCATTTGCTGCGACTGTATTGGATGAGGTCACGAATGGGTATGTTCCATGATCAACATCTAATAAAATTCCTTGTGCCCCTTCAAATAATATCTTCTTTTTTTTTCTTTTAAATTCATCAATCTTAAACCAAACTGGTTGGGAAAATTTTAAAATTTCAGGAGCAATTTTTAATAAATCTTTTTTTAACTTTTCTTTTTCAAAGATTTTTTTTCCTAAGCCTTTTCGAATCGCATTATGATGCATTAAAACTACTTCCAATCTTTGATCAAGATTCTTCTCTGATCTTAAATCCATTACTCTAATTGATCTTCTGCCAACTTTATCTTCATATGCAGGTCCAATCCCACGCCGAGTTGTTCCTATTTTTCCTTTACCTGCTGCATCTTCTCTAATTTCATCCATTTCCTTATGAAATGGAAGTATTAAATTAGCAGACTCTGAAAGTATTAAATTGTTTGAGTCTACATTTACACCCTTCAATTTAATTTCCTGTATTTCCTCTAATAAAGCCCAAGGATCAACAACTACTCCATTGCCAATTATTGAAATTTTATTTTTTCTTACTATTCCAGATGGAAGCAGTCGTAGCTTATAAGTTACTCCATCTATTACCAAGGTGTGTCCAGCGTTATGACCACCCTGAAACCTAATAACAACATCTGCTTGTTCAGAAAGCCAATCTACTATTTTGCCTTTTCCTTCATCTCCCCATTGAGATCCAACAACTACTATATTTTTCATTAATCAAATTTTTTTTTTAATTTTATCGAATTTAGATGATTTATGGGACCATGTCCTTTTCCATAATTTGGATTACTTAATATAGCTAAATTAACATATTTAATTCCTAGCTCACAAGCTTTCTTAATACTTTTTCCACACGAAAAAAAAACCGTAATTGCACTAGATAATGTACATCCCGTACCATGAGTATTTCTAGTTTTATATCTAGGATTAGTAAATACTTTTAAATCTGAATTATTTAAGTAAATATCAATAACTTCTCTGGTTTTTAAGTGTCCGCCTTTAATTAAAACATTTTTAGCTCCAAGCTTTATTATTTTTTTGCCTGCAATTATCATATCTTTTTTATTTTCTATTTTTATACCTGTTAAAACTTCAGCTTCAGGTATATTTGGTGTTATCAAACTAACATGATTTAAGAGATTTTTTTTTAAAACTTTAATTGCATTTACATCAATTAATCTAGAACCTCCTTTTGCAACCATCACAGGATCTAGTACAACTCTATTAATTTTTAACTTTTTTAATGAGAATAAAACTTTTTTTATGACTGATACTGAGTGTAACATACCAATTTTAATTGCATTTGGTTTAATATCTTTAGCTGAATAAAGAATTTGATTTTTTATTTCATCTGCAGGTATAGGGAAAACTGATTTTACTCCTTTGGTATTTTGAACAGTGACTGCAGTAATAGCAGTCATTGCATAAGATCCAAGACTTGTAATGGTTTTTATATCAGCTTGAATACCTGCTCCTCCTGAAGAGTCTGAGCCTGCAATAACTAATATTTTAGATTTAATTCTCAATTTAATTTATCGATCTTTTAACAATATCTATGCATCTTTTTAATAATAAAATATTGTTAGACTCTCCCATAATTCTTATCTTTGGCTCAGTGCCTGATTTTCTTATTAGCATCCTGCCCTGCTTTTGAATCAATTTCTCAGATTTTTTAATTGCTTTTTTGCATTTTTTTGAGTCAATAATTGATTTATCTTTTACTTTTATATTCTCTAGTATTTGAGGTGTTACTGCAAATGTATTAAACAATTCACTAGCCTTTTTTCCTTTTCTCATTGAAAATAAAACTTCTAAAGCAACTAGTAGACCGTCACCAGTTGTAGCAAATTTACCAAGAATAATATGTCCTGACTGCTCACCACCTAAATTAAAATTATATCTTTTCATTTTTTCTTTTACATATCTGTCTCCAACTTGTGCTCTTATAAATCTTATTTTTTGATCTTTAAAATATTTCTGTAGTCCATAATTTGACATCAAAGTCCCAATAACTCCCCCTTTTAAAATTTTTTTTTTCTTCCACCTGCTTGCGAGCATAGCAATAATTTGGTCACCATTGATAATATTTCCTTTTTCATCAGATAAAATTATTCTATCAGCATCTCCATCTAAAGAGATACCTAAATGCGTTCTATATCTTTTTACTAAAGATTGAATTTTTTTTGGAAAAGTTGAACCACAATTATAATTTATATTCAAACCATTTGGAGATGTCCCGTATTCGTAAACTTTAGCTCCCAAGCTTTTTAAAAGCTTTGGACCCGATTTATATCCAGCTCCATTTGCACAATCAATTGCAATTTTCATTCCTTTCAGACTAAAATTTTTTGGAAAATTTTCGGTTAAAATTTTAATATATCTATCATTAGCATCTTCTAACCTTTTTACTCTTCCTAAGGTTTTTGGTTCAGAGAGGTTTTTAACAATTTTTGAGTCAATTA
>LULK01002022.1_pt1 | contig 11597 bp, 9 predicted proteins | sample 728181 | NCBI WGS metagenome assembly LULK01 (sample SAMN03860291, study PRJNA289734) | marine metagenome | biome: seawater column; feature: ocean; material: water; isolation source: Red Sea water column Station 169 - depth 10m | place: Saudi Arabia: Red Sea | collected 2011-10-15 | depth 10 m | reverse complement strand
GAGGAAATGGTGCGCCATGCCTGGCATCTGACGCCCGGCAGCGACGCGCTGCTGTTCGACACGCCGCCGGCGCAGCGGTGGCAGGCAGCCTTTGCCGAAGCCGGCATCGATGCGCGCCTGCTGACGGTCGAGGGCGGCGAAGCGTAGGATCGCCGCCGTCGATCGGCTGCGTCAGTGCGCGAGGGCGAGGAGCGGGCGCCCTTGGTCAAGCCGCGCGAGCGCGGTGCGTGCGGCCCAGCGCGAATCCATGAAATCCCCGTTCGCAAGCTCGAGGTCGTAGCGGATCGGGCTGTCGATCGCCGACCGATAGGCGGTCGCGGCGTCGGCGGTGCGGCCAAGCCGGGCATAGGCGGTGCCCAGATTGATCAGGCGCGACGGATCGCGGGCATCGACCCGGCCGTCGGTCAGCTTGGCCACTGCCGCCTTGTTTTCGCCCGCCTGCAATTCTTCAAAGGCAACCGACAGCGGCGTCGAGGCGCTGTCCTCGGTGCCCGTGACGACGATCGACTGAGCCATCGCCGGCGACGCGACGGCCAGGGCAGCCAAGCTGAGCAGAATTTTTTTCATCTAGGTATCTCCCCGAAAACTTTGACCTATTTTCTCGTTTGTGGGGATAAAAGTCAATGAATCGCGGGCTATGTAACATTGCTGTCACATAGACAGATTATGCTCATCGCACGGCGTATTATAAGGCAAATTTCTTAGGAAGTTGGCCATTGCAAGGCTGTGTCACAATTGCGCCCCGCGCGTTGTAACATTGGCGCGCGCCCGAAATTTATTTTGCGCTGCTATATTTGAATGGCGACGCGCTTTCGGTTAGGGCGCGCAACATAATTGCTCGACAATTCGGGGCCGCTCGCCTGCGGCCGTACTCGCCAATATGGAGACTCCCCGTGGCCACCACCGCAGCCAATGCCGCCATTACCGCCGCCAATGCCGCAATCGCGGCGGCGAAGACCAAGGACGGCGCCGCCGACTATGTGATTGCCGACATCGGCCTCGCCGACTTCGGCCGCAAGGAAATCGCGATCGCCGAAACCGAAATGCCCGGCCTGATGGCGCTGCGCGCCGAATATGGCGCGGCGCAGCCGCTGAAGGGCGCGCGCATCACCGGATCGCTGCACATGACGATCCAGACCGCGGTGCTGATCGAAACGCTGATCGCGCTGGGCGCCGAGGTGCGCTGGGCGACCTGCAACATCTTTTCGACCCAGGATCATGCCGCCGCCGCGATCGCCGCTGGCGGCACGCCCGTCTTTGCGGTGAAGGGCGAGAGCCTCGCTGAATATTGGGACTATGTCGGCCGGATCTTCGACTGGGGCGACGATCAGACCGCGAACATGATCCTCGATGACGGCGGCGACGCCACGATGTTCGCGCTGTGGCTGCCCTTCCCGGCGATCAACGTGAACGACAGCGTCACCAAGTCGAAGTTCGACAATCTTTATGGCTGCAAGGAAAGCCTGGTCGATGCGATCCGCCGCGCGACCGACGTCATGCTGGCCGGCAAGGTTGCGTGCGTCGCAGGCTTCGGCGACGTCGGCAAGGGCTCGGCCGCCTCGCTCCGCAACGGCGGCGCGCGCGTGCTGGTTACCGAAATCGACCCGATCTGCGCGCTGCAGGCGGCGATGGAAGGCTATGAAGTCGTCACGATGGACGAAGCGGTCGCCCGCGCCGACATCTTCTGCACCGCGACCGGCAACGCCGACGTCATCACCGCCGACCATATGGCGGCGATGAAGCCGATGGCGATCGTCTGCAACATCGGCCACTTCGACAGCGAAATCCAGATCGCGGGGCTCGCCAATTACAAATGGACCGAAGTGAAGCCGGGCACCGACCTCGTCGAATTCCCCGATGGCAAGCAGATCAGATCATCGTGCTAGCGAAGGGCCGCCTCGTGAACCTCGGCTGTGCGACGGGCCACCCGTCGTTCGTGATGTCGTCGAGCTTCACCAACCAGACGCTCGCGCAGATCGAGCTGTTTACCAAGGCCGACGTTTACAAGAACGACGTCTATGTCCTGCCCAAGCATCTCGACGAAAAGGTCGCGGCGCTGCACCTCGAAAAGCTGGGGGTGAAGCTGTCGACGCTGACGCAGAAGCAGGCCGATTACATCGGCGTGCCGGTCGAAGGACCGTTCAAGCCCGATCATTATCGTTACTGATCGTTACTAATTTTTCATAAGCAGACTGTAGGGTCGCGCTGCCGTCCGGAGACCGGATGGGGGCGTGGCCCTTTGCTTTTGGGGGTTCGGGGCAGCGCTCGCTCGATTCAGATTTTGGTGCGGCGGCCTGTCCGCGCTGGCTATTCTGGCGGCGGCTGCGCCAGCTGCGGCGCAGGATGTTGCGCCCGATGCGTCGGCGGACGCCGACAGCGGTGCGGAGATCATCGTCACCGGATCGCGCATCGCGCGCACCGATGCGGACACGATCCAGCCGACGCTGGTCACCACCGCCGACCAGATCGACCGGCGCGGCTATACCAATGTCGCGCAGGCGCTGTCGGAAATTGCCGCCTTCGGCGTCCCCGGCAACAGCAATGTCGGTGCGCAGGAAGGCCCCTTCGGGTCGGGCCAGACCTTCGTCGATTTCTTTTCGCTGGGTAGCCAGCGCACGCTGACGCTGGTGAACGGCCGGCGCTTCGTGTCGTCCAATACCGCCTCGGTATTCGGGCCGGTCGGGCCGGGCAGTCAGGTCGACCTCAACGTCATCCCCGAAACGCTGGTCGATCGCATCGAAACGGTCGCGGTCGGCGGCGCGCCCATCTATGGCTCCGATGCGATCGCGGGCACGGTCAACATCATCCTCAAACGGGATTTCGACGGGCTTGAACTCAAAGGCCAGGCGGGCGTGTCGCAGCGCGGCGACGCACCGGATTATCGCATCAGCGGCATCTGGGGCGCCGGTTTTGCGGGCGGGCGCGGCCACATCACGCTCAGCGGCGAATGGAATCGCGCGCGCGGCCTCACCACGGGCGACCGCTTTCTGACGAGCGCCGCCGGCCCCTTTTTCACGACTGCCGCCGATCCGGCATCTCCCTTTCAGCAGCAGCTCTATTACGACCAGCGGCTCAACGTCTTCACCAACAGCGGCGTGCCGCTCGCCTTCGACAGCATTCCCGAATTCGGCGGGATTTTCGACGCGTCGGGCAATGTCCTGACGTTCGCCGACGCCGGCCGGCTCGTCCCGCTCGACTTCGGGACGCGCACGGGCAGCCTGTTCGAAAGCTCGGGCGGCAATGGCTTTGCGACAAAGGATTATGGCAACCTCGCGACGAATAATGACCGCTATCTCGCGACCGCGCTCGGCAGTTTCGAGCTGAGCGACACGGTTCGCTGGTTCGGCGAGGGTTGGTATGCGCACAGCAAGGGGACCAATGTCGCAGCGCAGCCGCAGTATAATACGGCGCTGGCCGGGCCGGGCACGTCGCCGAACGGCAATCTGGTGCTCAGCCTCGACAATCCTTATCTGAACGACGTCGACCGCGCGACGATCCGGGACAATCTGGCCGCCTATGGTCTGCTCGGCGGGATTCCGATCGATGCCGACGGCGACGGCAATCCCGATTTCACGACGGCTCCCGACAGCTTTCTGATGGCGCGCGCCAATACCGACCTGACGACCGGCCGTGCTGACACGACGGTCGAACTCTATCGCTTCGTCACCGGGTTCGACGGCGAATTCGGCGTCGGCGACCGGATCTACAAATGGGAGGTCTCGGCCAATTACGGCCATTCCGAAACGCGCGGGCGCGAACGCGTGCTGGTGCAGCAGAATTTCCTCAACGCGGTCGATGCCGTCGATGAGGGTGTGTTCGGCGGCGGTGCCGCCAACGGCAATATCATCTGCCGCCCCGGATACAGCAACGCGAACATCGCGACGCTCAGCGCGACCTGCGCGCCACTCGACCTGTTTGGCGTCGGCCGCTTCAGCCAGGCCGCGCTCGATTATGTGACGACGATCGCCGACCCGACCGCGACCAATTCGCAGTTCGTGCTCAGCGCGTCGGTCAACGGGCCGCTGTTCCGGCTGCCCGGCGGCGATGTCATCGCCTCGCTCGGCTATGAGCATCGGCATGAAAAGACCGCGTTCGATCCCGGCGCCTATTATTATGGCGAGGATATCGGAGGCGGATTTCGGATGCCGTTCGGCCGCAGCATCCCGATCGATCCGGTGCGGGGCAGCTTCACGACGAATGAATTTTCCGGCGAGCTCAAGATTCCAGTGATTTCGCCCGCCATGGACAGTTTCGTCCATGCGTTCGAACTCGACGGCGCGGCGCGCTATATCGATCATTCGGCGGGGGGGGGCGACTGGACGTGGACCGCGGGCGGACGATTGTCGCCGGTCGCCGATGTGACGATCCGCGGCAATTTCACCCGCTCGGTGCGCGCGCCCGCGATCACCGAAAGCTTCAGCCCGACGTCGCTGGCTTTTGCGACGGCCAATGATCCGTGCGATCGCCGCTTCGTCAATTCGGGGCCGAACCCGGCGCAGCGGCGCGCGAACTGCATCGCAGCGGGGATCGCGAACCCCGATGGTTTCACGTCGAACATCGTCGGGTTCACGGCGCCGATCTCGGTGTCGGGCAATGCTGCGCTCAGGAACGAGCGGGCCGACAGCTGGACCGTCGGCGCGATCGTTCGTCCGCGCTTCGTGCCCGGTCTGACGATCACCGCCGACTGGGTCGATATCCGGCTGCGCGACGCGATCGTATTGCTCGGTGCGGGCCAGACGCTCGACGCATGCTATGACGCGGTCGCCTATCCGGCGGCGGTTTGCGGCCAGATCGACCGCGATCCGGGCGGGCAGGTCGCTTTCGTGCGCACCGGCTATGCCAATGCGGCGTCGATGGACTTCCGCGGCCTGACCGCCGAAATCGCCTATCGGCGCGAGGTTGCGGCGGACACGGCGCTCGGCCTGTCGCTCAATTATTTCTATCTCGACAAGCTCGAAACGCGCGTCGGAACCGGCGATATCGACACCGCGCGCGGCGAAATCGGCAATCCCAAACATTCGTTCACCGCGAATGTCACGGTCGATCGCGGTCCGGTAAATCTGCTCTGGCAAACGCAATATTATGGCAAGAGCGTGTGGAACGCCGACGCGGCACCCAACGCGCTGGAATATAGCGGTGTCGGTGCGTGGTGGCTGTTCAACGCCTCGATCGGCGTCGACGTATCGAAGCAGTTTGCGCTGCGCCTGATCGTCGACAATGTCTTCGACGCGAAGCCGCCGTTCCCGGCGCCGGCGGCCAATGGCACGATCACCTATTATTCGGGCATTTTGGGACGCTATTTCCGCGCATCGGCGACGGCAAAATTCTGACCGCGTACCGGCGCGCAATCCGCGCGGGGTGCGCGGGAATTTCGACCGGACGAGGCCTTCCGGCGTCCTGTTCCGCCGCGCCTGTGCGGCGGACGATTGAATAGAGGCTGCGCAGTCGATAGGGGCAGACGGATGATATCCGGCGTTCCTGTCGTCCTCTTGCTTCGATCGGCGCGATGCCCGTGCCGATGAGCGCGGGCTTGCTCTTCGCGATCGGCTTGTTCGCCGCGCTCTGGCTGGTCGCCGGGCTGTGGGCGGTCGGGCGCGGGGTTGCCATGCAGCGGCGCTCGGCGTTCGTCGCGGGGCAGACCGAACGGCTCGCCAGTCTGCTCGAAGCATCGCCCTATCTGCCCGTCGTGGTGCGCGGCGACTGGCGCATCGAGGCGAGCGAGCGGCTCGGCCGCTGGCTCGGGCTCGATGCCGGGCCGCGCAGTTTCGACGAGCTTCGCGGGCTCGGCACCGGGCTCGACGCGCAGGCGCACGAAGCGCTGCGCCAAGCGATCCTCGGCGCCCAGCGCGGTGCCAAACCCTTCACGCTCAGCCTGCGTCCGCAGGGCAGCAACCGTACGATCGTCTGTCAGGGCGTGGCGGCGCCGCAGTCGGTCGGCGGACCGGGCAGCGTCCTGCTGTGGCTCAGCGATGCGACCGATGGCCAGCAATCGCTCGCCAAGGCGCGGATCGAACGCGACGAGGCGATGGCGGCGTTCGAGGCGCTGTCGGGCTTGATCGAGGCGGCGCCGTTTCCGATGTGGTTCCGCGAACCCGATCTTCGCCTCGCGCTCGTCAACACCGCCTATGTCCGGGCGGTCGAGGCGAAGAGCGCGGCGCGGGTGATCGAGGATGGCACCGAATTGTGCGAGCCAATCGCCGGGGTCAGCGCGACCGACGCGGCCGAAGCGGCGCGTGCCGCGGGCGCGGCGCATATGCGCACCGTCCCGGTAACGATCGAGGGCGAGCGCCGGATCATGCGGGTCGTCGACGTGCCGCTGGCGCCCGAGGGCGGCCGGGTGATCGGCATCGCGGGCTATGCGATCGATATTCAGGAGCTGGAGAGCGAGCGCGGCGCGCACCGCCGCTTCGTCGATACGCAGCGCGAATTGCTCGATCGACTATCGGCGGCGGTGGCGCAGTTCGGCCCCGATCACGGCCTTGTCTTTGCGAACCAGCCGTTTCGCCGGCTGTTCGACGTTGCGGCCGAGGATGTGTCCGAAGGGCGGCCGCTCGCGCGGTTGCTCGATGCGTGGCGCGAGGGTGGACGGACGCCCGAAGTGCGCGACTATCCCGAATGGCGGCAGGCGCATGTCGACTGGTTCGCGCTGCCGCACGCGAGCGAGGAGGAATGGCGCCTGCGCGACGGCACCCATCTGCACGTCGTCGCCCAGCCGACCCCCGACGGCGGCTTGCTGCTGATAGCCGAGGATCGCACCGAGCAGGTGCAACTGGCCTCGACGCGCGACACGTTGCTGCGCGTGCGCACCGCGACCTTCGACAATCTGTTCGAGGCGATCGCGGTCTTCGCTCCCGATGGCCGCCTGCACCTGTGGAACCAGCGTTTCCGCCGCTTGTGGGGCGTCGATGAATCAACCCTTGCGGCGCATCCGCGCGTCGATGTGCTGATGAACGGCCTCGCCGACCGGCTCGCCAAGCCCAACCAGATCAGCATCGTCCAGGAAGTGATCCGCGCCGCGACGCTCGAGCGGACGCAGCGTGCGGGCGAAATCCGGTTCCGGGACGGGCGCCATTTCGATTTCGCCTCGATCCCGCTGCCCGACGGCAACGCGCTGCTCATCATGCTCGACATCACCGCCGCCTTTCTGTCGCGGATGAGTTACGAACTGCGCACGCCGCTGACCTCGATCGGCGGCTTCGGCGAGATGCTTCAGGCGGGCTATGCGGGCGAGCTTCCGCCTGCCGCGCGCTCCTATGTCGATGCGATCATGGATTCGGTCGCGGTGCTCGGCCGCCAGATCGACAATGTGCTCGACCTCGCGCAGGGCGAGGCGGGGACGCTGGCGGTCGAACGCGCGCCGGTCGATGTCCGCGCGCTGCTCGGCAAGGCGCTCGCCGACGCGGCCCCGTTCGCCGAGACCGAAAAGATCGAACTCGTCGGCAATCTGTCCGACAATCTTGGCAGTATCGAAGGCGATGCGCAGCGCCTGTCGCGGGTCGTTGGCGGATTGCTCGACAATGCGATCCGCTTCACCGCCCCGGCCAAGCGCAGCGGCGGGCGCGTGCTGCTCCACGCCGACGGCGACGCGCGCGGAGTGGAGATCGTCGTGTCGGACAACGGCCCGGGCATGCCCGATGCGGTCGCCGCGGTGACGAAGGGGCAGCAGGCGGGTACGCAGACCGGTGGCATCGGCCTCGCGCTCGCGCGCCAGCTCGTTGCCGCGCACGGCGGCACGATGGAGGTGCTCAGCGAAAAGGGACAGGGAACGCTGGTCCGCGTCACCCTGCCGCGGGGGATGTAGGGATGTCCTTGCCTGCGCAGATGAAAGATTCGCGCGGATGCGCAGAGAAGAAGATGGGATTCACGCGAAGACGCGAGGACGCGAAGAAGGAGCGCGGGGCCGACAGGCCCTTTATCATTTCGGATGTCTCGCCCGGACCCGACGAAGCAGACAGAAAACCGCTACGCGGCAAACACTACATCTTCGCGTCTTCGCGTCTTCGCGTGAACCAAAAATCTCCGCGCCGCTGCGCGAATCCGTTGCAAAATCGCCATGCAATCCCGTCGCCCCTATAGTCTCGAAGACGCCGATCGCATCGGCGCCGCCATCGGCGCCGCGCTGATGCCGGGCGATGTCGTGCTGTTGTCGGGCGACCTCGGCGCGGGCAAGACGACGCTGGCGCGTGCGATGCTCAAGGCGCGCGGTCTGGCGGGCGAGGCGCCAAGCCCGACCTTCGCGATCGTCCAGCCCTACGCCCCGCCCGAAGTCGATCTGCCGATCGCGCATGTCGATCTCTATCGCATCGAGGGAGAGGATGAACTGATCGAACTCGGCCTCGACGACTATCTCTACGACGGCGCGCTGCTGATCGAATGGCCCGATCGATTGGGGGCGCAGGCATGGGGCGACGCACTGGCGCTGACGATTTCGGGCGGGGGCGATACGCGCGTCTTGACAGCGGAAGTGCCGCCCGCTTGGGAAGCGCGATGGCCGCTCCGATGATTCCGCCCGACCATGCGCCCGCCTTTCTTGCCGCGCATGGCTGGGGCGATGCCCGCATTCTGCCGCTCGCGGGCGATGCCTCGTTCCGCCGCTATTTCCGCGTCGTCGGGGAGAGGCGGCAGGCGGTGCTGATGGATGCGCCGCCGCCGCACGAAGACCCGCGCCCCTTCATCGCCGTCGCCGAATGGCTGTGCGAACAGGGGATGAGCGCGCCCGCGATCCTCGCCCGCGATCTGGCGCAGGGCCTGCTGCTGATCGAGGATTTCGGAGATGTGCGGCTGCGCGAAACGCTCGACGCGCGCCCCGCGGCGGAGGTCGAATTCTACGCCGGGGTCACCGACCTGCTCGTCCATCTGCACGCGCGCCCCGCGATGCCGGGGCTGCCCGTCCACGGCATCGAACAATGGCTCGACGAAGTGATGCTGTTCACCGACTGGTACTGCCCCGCGCTGGACCTTGCCGTCGATCGCGACGGATTTCGCGCGGCGTGGCAAACGGCGCTGGCGCCCGTCGAACAGGACGGCCTGCCGCGCGTCACCGTGCTGCGCGACTTTCATGCCGAAAATATCATGCTCGTCGATGGACGCAGCGGCATTGAACATTTCGGTCTGCTCGATTTTCAGGACGCGCTGGTGGGCCATCCCGCCTATGACCTCGCCTCGGTACTCGAGGATGCGCGCCGCGACGTGACCCCGGCGGTCGAGGCCGCGATGCTCGATCGCTATGTCGCTGCGACGGGACAGGGTACGGCGTTCCGTGCCGCCTATTGGGCGCTCGCGGCGCAGCGCAATACGCGCATCCTGGGCGTTTTCGTGCGCTTGTGGAAGCGCGACGGCAAGCCCGGATACCGCCAGTTCCAGCCGCGCATGTGGGGTCTGCTCGAACGCGACCTCGCGCACCCGGCGCTCGCGCCGGTGAAAAAATGGTTCGACGACAATGTGCCCGCCGCCAAGCGCGCGGCGGCGTGGAGCGAGTGACGGCATGAGCGCGACGATCGAAAGCGCGATGGTGATGGCGGCGGGGATCGGCAAGCGGATGCGTCCGCTCACCGCCACGCGGCCCAAGCCGCTCGTGCGCGTGGCCGGCAAGCCGCTGATCGACCATAGCCTCGACCGGATCGAGGCGGCGGGGATCGGTCACGTGGTCGTCAACGTCCATTATCTCGCCGACGCGCTCGAGGCGCATCTCGCAAAGCAGAAGCGATCCTTCACCCTGGCGGTGTCGGACGAGCGCGGCGAACTGCTCGAAACCGGTGGCGGCATGGTCAAGGCGCTGCCGCTGCTCAAGGGCGACCCGATCCTGATCGTCAACAGCGACAATATCTGGACCGACGGGCCGCAGGACAGCATCCGCAATCTGGCGCGCCACTGGGACGGCGATCGGATGGATGCGCTGCTCCTCGTCATCCGTCAGGCGAGTGCGACGGGACACGGCGGCAAGGGCGATTTCCACATGGACCCGAGCGGCAAGCTGTCGCGGCGCAAGCCCGGCCGCGTTGCGCCCTTTGTCTATACCGGCATCCAGCTCATTTCGCCGCGCCTGCTCGTTGGCGCGCCTGATGGACCCTTTTCGACGAACCTGTTGTGGGACCGCGCGATCGCGGCGGGGCGGCTTTATGGTCTGTCGCATATGGGGCAGTGGTTCGACGTCGGAACCCCCGCCAGCATTGCACCGACCGAAGCGGCGCTGAGCGAGGTTTGACCTTTCTCCATCGTCATTGCGAGCCCTTCGACTGCCTTGCAGGCGCTCAGGATGAACTGCGCGAAGCAATCCAGAGCTTGCGTAAACGGCTCTGGATTGCTTCGCTCTGCTCGCAATGACGGAGCTTATGGCAAAGCCCACCATCTATTCCATCCCGATTCATCGGGCCTTCGCCGACGCGCTCGCCGCCGGGGTGATCGCGCGCTTCGACGACGGCGCGCTGGGGCTGGCGCAGGGGCTGATCCTGCTGCCGAGCAATCGTGCACGCAGCGCGGTGCAGGCGGCGTTCGTCCGCGCAGGCGGGCAGGGGCTTCTCATGCCGCGGCTGGCGGTGATCGGCGACGCCGATCTCGATGAATCGGTCGCGCTGGCGCTTGATGCGATCGACGACGATCCGCTGCCGCCTGCCATCGATCCGCTGCACCGGCGCCTGTTGCTCGCCGAGCTGATCGAGCGGCACACGCCGCCGGGCGAACCGGCAATCACAGGCGCGGCGGCGTTCCAGCTTGCCGATGGGCTGGGCCGCGTGATCGACCAGCTTCATTATGAAGAGGTGTCGGTTTCGGCGCTCGTCGATCTCGATCTCGGCGCCTTTGCCGACCATTGGCGGGCGTCGCTGGCGCGGCTGCGGCTGCTGGTCGATGAATGGCCGGCCGCGCTTGCCAGGACCGGCGGCTTATGGCAAAGCCCACCATCTATTCCATCCCGATTCATCGGGCCTTCGCCGACGCGCTCGCCGCCGGGGAGATCGCGCGCTTCGTCGTCGCGGCGGGCGTTACCACCGCTGCTCCTGCCATCGCGCGGTTGCTCCGCACCGTGGCCGATATGACGCGCGGCATGGTCGTGCTGCCCGGGCTCGATCAGGTGATGGCGGCGGATGAATGGGATGCGCTCGGCCCGACGCGGCCCGATGCGGATGACGACCGGCGCCCGCTCGAAACGCATCCGCAATATCATCTGAAGCTGCTGCTCGATCGCATGGGCGTTGCTCGCGATGAGGTGCTGTCATGGGACGCCGCCTCGCCATATGATGGGCCAGAGGCGCGGACGCCCTTCGCCTCGCTGCTCTTCGCGCCCGCGGACTACAGCACCCAGTGGCAGGCGGCGGGCGATCTGTCGGCGGCGCTTGCCGATGAAACCGTTACCGTCGTCGCCGATGTGGTCGGCGGCGTCATCTGGCCGGCATTGATCGATGTTCTGGCGCGTGGCGGGCGTTACACCTGTTCCGGCGCCATCGCCGGGCCGATGGTCGATTTCGACCTCCGCACCTTCTATCTTCGCGACCTGACCTTCACCGGATCGACGGTCATCGACCCCGAGGTAATGCCGCGCCTTGTCGGCTATATCGAGGCGGGAAAGGTCAGGCCTGTTCTTGCCGCGACCTACGACCTTG
>LULK01002006.1_pt1 | contig 11602 bp, 12 predicted proteins | sample 728181 | NCBI WGS metagenome assembly LULK01 (sample SAMN03860291, study PRJNA289734) | marine metagenome | biome: seawater column; feature: ocean; material: water; isolation source: Red Sea water column Station 169 - depth 10m | place: Saudi Arabia: Red Sea | collected 2011-10-15 | depth 10 m | reverse complement strand
CCGAAAGAAAAGAAGTCTGCATGTTCTGCAATAGATGAAGAATTTAAAGCAGCACTTGGTAATTCAATCATTGTTCCAATTGTGAAATCAAAAGTAAAGCTCAACTCTTCTTCTAATTGACCTATTTTTTCTATTAGACAGTCCTTCATCTGACTTAATTCTTTAGCATTCATAACCAATGGAATCATTATCTCAGGTGAAACATTTAGCTTTTCATTTTTATTTAGGTTGTAAGCGGCTCTAAGAATTGCCTCTACTTGCATTTCGTAAATTTCAGGATAACTTAAGCCAAGTCGAACTCCCCTGTGGCCAAGCATAGGATTGCTCTCTGATAGCTTTACTAACATCTCTCTTATATGTGCTGGTGATACACCGATGGCATTTCCCAGCTCGGTCATTTCTATATCACTTTTTGGTAAAAATTCATGCATTGGTGGATCAAGTAACCTAACTGTTATTGGCTTGTCTTTTAGAAGCAAAAACAGTGCTTCAAAATCTGAAATTTGATATGTGATTAATTTACTTAATGCTCTCTCTCTACCCTGTTTTGTATCTGACATAATCATTTCACGCATAGGAATAATTCTGTCTCCTTCAAAAAACATGTGCTCAGTTCTACATAAACCAATTCCTTCTGCACCAAACTCTAATGATTTTTTTGTATCGGTAATTGTTTCTGCATTTGCTCGAATTTTTAGCCTTTTAAATTCATCACACCAATCCATGAGTGTATTAAATTCTGTTGAAGGTTTTGGTGGTTCAGATTCAAGTTGACCAATATATACTTCACCTAGACCGCCGTCAATTGAAAGAATGTCTCCTTCGTTTAAAGTTATTGTTCCATTTGAAATAGTTTTTAAAGAGTTATCAATAATCAAACTTTCTGCGCCTACAACACAGGGCTTACCCATGCCTCTAGCAACAACTGCTGCATGACTCGTCATTCCACCCTTGGTTGTCAAAATCCCAACAGAGGAATGCATTCCGTGAATATCTTCAGGGCTTGTTTCATCCCTCACTAAAATAACGTCTCTTCCTTTATTTGCTTCCTCTTCAGCCTTGTCAGCATCAAACACAATCTCACCAACTGCAGCACCAGGTGAAGCATTTAAAGCTTTATTAAATAACTCTTTTTCTTGAGAATCTACAAACTGCGGATGTAATAGGTTAGTGATGCTATTTGCATCAACCATTGTTATAGCTTCTTCTTTTGAAACAATGTCTTCCTTTTGCATATCAATCGCAATTTTTACACTTGCTTGAGCAGTTCTTTTTGCCTTTCTAGTTTGAAGTAAGTAGATATCTTCATTCTCAATAGTGAATTCAATATCTTGAACTTCTTTAAAGTGATTTTCTAATTTTGTTGAAATTTCTAAAATCTCTTTATATGCTTTTGGAAATTTAGATTCTAGTGATTCTTGTTCGACTTTTTTATTCTTCTTTATTGGATGTGGAGTTCTAATACCAGCAACGACATCTTCTCCCTGAGCATTGATTAAATACTCCCCATACAGTTCTTTATCTCCATTCGATGGATTCCTTGTAAAAGCAACTCCTGTTCCTGATTTATCATTGAGATTTCCAAAGACCATTGTCTGTACTGTTGCGCCTGTACCCCATGCATCAGGAATATTATTTATTTTTCTGTATGTAACAGCTCGTTTGTTTTGCCAGCTATTAAAAACTGCTTCGATTGCACCTATGAGTTGCTCATATGGTTCTTGAGGAAATATAGCATCGGTAAACCTCTCGACTGTGTTTTTGTAAGCATTGATTATCCAATTGAGCTGATCAACATTAAAATCTGCATCAGATTCAACATTATCCATACGTTTTTTGTTCGCTATTACAGCCTCAAATCGTTCATGTTCAACTCCTAAAACAACATTTGCATACATTTGAATAAGTCTTCTATATGAATCTAAAGCAAACCTCTCATCATTAAATGCTTCTGCTAGTTGAGATACATTACCATCGTTTAGTCCAATATTTAAAATTGAATCCATCATCCCTGGCATAGAGATTCTTCCACCAGACCTTACAGATAGCAAAAGAGGAGTGCCTGCACCACCAAAACTTTTATCAGAAAAGCTCTCAAGTTTATGTACTGATTCTTTAATCTCCGTATCTAAATTATCTGGAAGCTTTTTATTTTCCGTAAAGTAGTTACAGACTTCTGTTGTGATTGTAAAACCTGGAGGTACAGGAATTCCCATATTTGACATTTCAGCCAAGTTTGCACCTTTACCACCAAGAAGATTATTAAGAGACGAGTCACCATCGGTTTTATTTTTAGAGAATTCAAAAATTAGTTTATTGTCCATGGCACAAATTAAAAATCTAGACGAACTTGGAATAGATAATGTCATATTTTTTAAAAGAACTCCACTTTCAGATGAGAAAGGGAAAGTTGAAGCATTACTAAGAAAAGGTGCAAAAATAGTATCAACTTCAGATGTATTATCAGATTTTAAAAAATTAGGATTTTCAGATATTGAAGATGTAGAAAACGCATACGATGATACAGATGTCATTATTGACTGTACTCCAAGTGGAAATGATAATTGGGAAAGTATATATTCATCTCTTGCTCAATCAAAAAGGTTTATGGCACAAGGGTCTGAACATGGATTTGGTCCATTCTTTGCTTGGGGAATAAACAATAAAATATTTGAAAGTGAGTCTAACAGATACCTTATTGCTTCATGCAATACGCACAATATTGCATCAATAGTTAAAACATTTGCCTTAGATGAAGGCCGTGATCTTACTGAAGGTCAATTTGTATGTTTGCGAAGAGCAAATGATGTCTCACAAAATGACTCCTTCTCGCCATCGCCAACAATTACAAAACATACAAATCAAGAGTTTGGGACTCATCACGCAAGAGACGTACATGAGTTATTTGCCCAAGAAGGGAAAGATTTAAACTTGTTTTCATCAGCGATAAAATTACCAACTCAATATATGCATACTTTGTGGTTTACATTACGCTTTGTAGATTCAATTCAGTATGAAGAAATTATGAACAACCTTTTAAAAAGTGAGTTTTTAATGGCAACAGAAAAAATGTCATCAAATAAAGTCTTTTCATTTGGAAGAGATCATGGATACCATGGGAGGCTGTTGTCTCATGGAATTGTTGCTGAACAATCCCTTCATGTTAAAGATAATATCCTTACCGGATATTGCTTTACACCTCAAGATGGAAACGCGTTGCTATCATCTGTAGCAGGAACAATACAGTATTACTACAAAGATAATTGGAAAGAAAAAATGCGACTTTTTAATCGCTATATATTTAAAAATATCTAAATTAATATCAAATTTTTAATTAATCAAACTTTTCACAAACTATAAAATTTTGTGAAAAATTAAAAAAAAGTTTCACAAAATCACAATGTTGTTTTTAAAACATGCTATTTTTGTAACATGCAAAAATATAATATTGTGAATGTGGTGAAGTACATAAACATGTAATGCCCTTACACATTAATTTTGTTGCCGGGCACATGCCCGGTTTTTTTTTAGGAAGGAAAATAGTGGAAAACCAGAGTAATGAGAGTAAACATAAAGATATAAAGCAAACAAAAGCTGAAATTTATGAGAGCCTCTATGACGCAGAATAGTTTTTTAGATAAAGAATTATTAAATTCTGAGTGGGAAAATAATCCCAGGTGGGAAGGAATTACACGTAATTACAGTGCCGAAGACGTAGTAAGTATACGTAATTCAATTGAGATCAAATATACTTTGGCCGAAAACGGAGCAAATAATCTCTTTAATCACTTAATGAAAAAAGACGAATGGATATCTGCTTTAGGTGCGTTATCAGGTAACCAAGCTGTCCAGATGGTAAAAGCAGGTTTAAAGGCAATTTATTTAAGTGGCTGGCAAGTAGCTGCAGACTCTAATCTTGGTGAAACTACCTATCCAGACCAATCACTCTACCCAAGTAATAGTGCGCCAAACCTGGCAAAAAGAATAAATAATGCCCTTCTCAGAGCTGAACAGGTAGACAGAGTAGAAGAGAATTTTGACATTGATTATTTAGTACCAATTGTTGCTGATGGAGAAGCTGGTTTTGGCGGTGTATTAAATGTTTTTGAATTAACAAAGAAATTTATTGAAGCTGGTGCTGCAGGTATACATTTCGAAGACCAACTTGCAGCAGAAAAAAAATGTGGACATATGGGAGGAAAAGTTCTTGTACCAACTAGTCAACATATAAGAACACTGACATCAGCAAGACTTGCAGCTGATGCCTTAGGTGTTCCAACAGTAATAATTGCTCGAACAGATGCATTAGCAGCAAATCTGTTAACAAGTGATATAGATGATAATGATAAAGATTTTGTTCTAGGTGAAAGAACATCTGAAGGGTTTTTTAAGGTAAAAAATGGTCCTGAGGCTGCGTTTAGTCGAGCATTATCTTATGCACCATATGCTGACTTAGTATGGTGCGAGACGGGAACTCCGGACATTGGGTTTGCAAAAGACTTTGCAGATGCAGTTCATGAAAAATATCCAGATAAATTACTTGCATACAATTGCTCACCATCATTCAATTGGAAAAAAGCATTGTCAGATAAAGAGATTGATACATTTCAAGAACAACTAAGTTCTTTTGGCTACAAGTTCCAATTTATCACGCTTGCTGGTTTTCATGCCCTTAATGCATCGATGTTTGAGCTAGCTTCAAAGTATAAAGGTGGCAATATGTCAGCATATGTCGAGTTGCAACAAAAAGAATTTTCAATGGAAAAGGATGGGTTTACATCAGTAAAACATCAGAGAGAAGTTGGAGCTGGTTACTTTGATACCGTTTCAACAATTATCAGTGATGGAGATGCGTCGACCCTAGCACTTGAAGGTTCTACAGAAGAAGAACAATTTTAATGTTTGAAGTAACTCAAGAAACGCCAAACTCATCAAATATTTTAACCGAGGATGCTTTAAATTTTTTAAGTAAATTTACATCTGCATTTGAAGATAGAAGAAAACAATTGCTTGATGAAAGAGAAAATACTCAAAAAAGTATAGACTCAGGTGACTTCTTGGGTTTTCCAACTGATACTTCAGTTAGAGAAAAGGAGTGGCAGGTAGTTCCTCCACCTTCTGATGTTGCTCAGCGACATGTCGAAATTACTGGACCTGTAGATAGAAAAATGATTATTAATGCTTTGAACTCGGGAGCTGATGTTTTTATGGCAGATTTTGAAGACTCAACATCACCAACATGGGAAAACATAATCAATGGTCATAATAACCTCATAGATGCAAATAATAGAAACATTGAATTGGTTGACGAGGCCAAGGGGAAGACATATACATTAAATCCAGAAAGTCAAACATCACTATTCGTTAGACCTAGAGGCCTACATCTTTTGGAGAAAAATGTATTGGTGGATGGTAGTCCTATTAGTGCAAGCATTTTTGACTTCGCCATGTATGTTTATCACAATTATCAAAGTAGGCTCGATGCTGGACTAGGTATTTATTTTTATATTCCAAAACTAGAGAATGCAAATGAATCACAACTCTGGGATGATATGTTCACATTAGCTGAAGATGAACTTGGAATTCCAAGAAGCAGTATTAGAGCTACAGTTCTTTTAGAGACAATCTCTGCATCATATGAAATAGAAGAAATGCTTTATTCTTTAAGAGAGCACTCTTTAGGAATGAATGCAGGAAGATGGGATTACATATTTAGTGCTATTAAAAGACACAGAAATATAGACGGAATCATATTCCCTGATAGATCACAAATTACTATGACTGTTCCGTTTATGAAAGCGTATACAGAACTATTAGTTGAAAGCTGCCATAAAAGAGGTGCGCATGCAATTGGCGGTATGTCTGCATTTATACCAAACAGAAAAGACCCTGAAGTAACAGAAAAAGCATTTGAAAATGTAAAAAATGATAAGTTAAGGGAAGCAACCATGGGCTTTGATGGGTCATGGGTTGCTCATCCAGATTTAGTAAGCATATGTAAAGATGTATTCAACGAGCATCTAAATGGACAAGCCAATCAAATCTCATTTGTACCAAGATATGATATTGAAGATTCAATGCTGCATAACTTTGAGATAGAAAACTCATCCATAACAATGGAGGGTATTCTCACTAATATCAAAGTGGGTATTTTGTATATGCATTCATGGCTTAATGGACAGGGTGCGGCAGCGTTATTTAATTTAATGGAAGATGCTGCTACTGCAGAGATTTCGCGTTCACAGCTTTGGCAATGGCTTCATAACTCAGTTGAAACTGAAAACGGTGAAACTATCAATGAATCATTTATGGAAGAGGCTTTTGAGACAGTCTTTTCTGACATAAATGATATAAAGAATATTGAAAAGGCAAGAGACGAATTTAAAAAGTTAGTGTTTGATGAGGATTTCTCAGACTTTTTGACTTTACCAGCTTATCATTTAATAAATTAAGTCTTGTTTTCAAGAAATTGGGTTCTGGTTTTAGTCGCATTATTTCTATAAAATGAAATCGTGGATAAAGTAATTGCACAAGTAATACCCGTCTTAATTGTTTTGGGGATTATATGGCTAATCATTGCATCAAATAAAAGAATAAATAATGCACTTTCTAGTGCTGCGGAGACTTTAGGTTTTACATTCATATCCTCTAAAAACATATTTAGAAAGCTCTAAAAACATATTTAGAAAGAAAAGAATATTTGGTGAAATAGATGGGTACAAATGTGAGGTAGAGGTATACACAAGAAGCCATGGACGTTCCTCAACTACATACGTCTCCTTCTTTGCTTTTTTTCCAGAGAGCTTTGATATGGGATTAAAGATTAATTGGCGAGGTGAGTTTGATGGAGACGATGAATATCTGACAGACCTATTTATAAAACGAAATGAAGAACTTATAGAGACATCAAAAAACAATCTAAGAAGATTAAAAGTAGAGGATGCATTTGTAAATTCAAGAAAAGTCTTATTTAGAAAATATTACAAAGCTGATGAGATTGTAAAAACAATGAGAGACGTGCTTAGCTTAGCAAAAGCAATTAAGTAGCTTTTTTAGCCACTAATCACGTATATCACCCCAAAGGGAGTCTTTTTCCATTGGAGCGCGTAATAATCCAATTACCAATAATGCAAAAGTGATTATTGGAAACAAAAGAATTAAAAACAAAGGATACGATGTTATTGTTTCTATCATATTTTTATTTTACTAAATTGAAATAGATCATGCTACGCACGACTATTTTTGTCTTATCCAATTCTTAAGTCTATATCTTTAATGAAATATCCATATAAATCTAATGTGGACGCAACAGCGCCCCAGAAAAATATTTTTGGTGAACCATCATTTGTTACTCCAAACTGGCATAAAAATAAATATTTAGAATTACAAACTTATGCTACGCAAAAATAAAGATCTCGACATGTTATTTGATGGCACCAATAGCCAAATAATAATAATTACATTTGCTATTATTCTCAGTCCTCAACTTGATTTGCTAATACATCTACAGTTACATCAATAACTTGAATAAAAATTATTCAGTATTTCATCTCTCCCGTGTTATCACTTTTTTTAGCCAACTCTCTTTTAGAGAAATACACAATAACTGGGATTATAAATATGTTAGGCATTGCCCAGTTCATCCACTCCTGTGGGAACAATTCAATAGTGCTGATAAATGCGGTAGTAGCAGCAATTGTTCCAGCGAGCATAAGATTTAAATGGGTGTTGGTTCTGTCGTAAAAATTTGGTTTATCTGTTTTTCTATATCTGTTGAGATCATATGCTGTGATGTACATACAACCAATTCCAAAAATTATTGATATAGTTTTCATGCCTTCAAACTGACCATAAAAACCATACTTAATTAGTCCTGCAGCGTTTAAAAACAACAAAACTCCAGCAATGAACATTAGCAATGTGAGAGTTTTATCCACATTCTCCTTGGCGCCAGTTCGTATTTTTGCTTGTCTATATCCAGCAAAAGCAAAATAAAATGAGAAAATTGCAATAGCAAACAAAAATGGTTGCACAACACCCATCATGCTGAGTGGTATAGCGGTAACAAAAATAGTTGACATACCATAGACGTAATACATTCCATACTTTTTATGACGTTTGTCCCCTTTTTTCAAAAATAATAGTAAATAAGCTGTTCCTAAAGACACAAACCCAGCCAAAATATGAATGTATAGAAGTGGTTTTTCTAAATCTGTGTATACACCATCAATTAAAAACATAATTTTTATTTTATCTTTAAACTAGTTCAAAAGACTTAATTATATTCTCTAATCCTTCTTTTGCATCTGAAAAAAGCATTTTTGCATTGTCATTTATAAACAATGGATTCGCAATACCTGCATAACCTGGTGACATAGATCTTTTTATCACTATTACTTGTTTTGCTAAGTCAACATCAAGTATTGGCATTCCATAAATTGGAGAATCTTCATCAGTTCTAGCCAATGGGTTTACAACATCATTTGCTCCAAGAACTATTACAACGTCCGTTGAAGAGAACTCAGAATTTATATCTTCTAAGGTAAACATATCTTCATAGTCAATATCTACCTCAGCCAAGAGTACATTCATATGTCCAGGCATTCTTCCAGCAACTGGGTGTATAGCAAACTTCACCTCAATATTTTTATCTTTTAAGGTATTTGTTAATTCTTTAACAGCTGCCTGTGCTTGAGCTACTGCCATTCCATATCCTGGAACAATAACTACAGATTCAGCATAGCTTAGTTGGATTGCAACATCTTCCGGGGAAGTGCTAATTGGATCTTTTTCATATTCATTATTTATAGCTGTACCCCCAAAACCGCCCTTGAGAACATCTAAAAGTGTACGATTCATTGCAGTACACATAAGTAAAGTAAGAATTATTCCTGATGCACCCACTAAGGCACCAGCTACAATCAAAATTATACTATTTACTATAAACCCAGCTGACATCGCCGCAATTCCAGAAAGTGAATTTAAGAATGCTATGACAACTGGCATATCTGCTCCACCAATTACCGCAACTCTTATGATTCCAGCAATTAGTGAAAGTAGCATAAAGTATTCAAGGGATAATATTTCCATTTCTTCCCATATTGCAGGTAATAAAATTAGTGGTGGTAAGAAAGCTGAAAAGATATTGGCAGTTGTAGTATTTACATTGTTTAGTTTTCCACGTAGCTTTAAGACAGCAATGATACTTCCAGAGAAAGTAAACACTCCAATAACCATAGAGAAAATGGCTACAAAAAAATCAGACATAACTAATGAATTGTTTGATAATTCAACATAAGCAATTGCACCAGAAGCTCCTCCACCGAAACCATTAAACAAGCCAACTAGTTCTGGCATTTGTGTCATCTGAACACGTTTTGATATTAAAACTCCAAGAAGTCCTGAAACAACAATTGTGATATAAAAAGCAGAATCATATTTTGAAAAATCAAAATTAAATGCGCTAAAAACAGCTAATGCCATGGCCAACATAGCAAAAGTATTTGCTCTATGTGCGGTTGACGGCCTTCCAAAGAGTTTCAAAGCAAAGATAAAGAGTACAGATGAGACAAGTAAGATTATTTCAATCATTTTTCTTAAACATTTCTAGTATTCGTCCAGTTACTGAAAACCCGCCAACAATATTGAGGGTTGCAAATGCTATTGCTATTAAAACAATAATTTTAAGTAATTGTGATTCGCCTACTTCTGGGTATATAAGAATTGCTGCAATCAATGTAATTCCAGAGATAGCATTGGAACCAGACATTAATGGAGTGTGTAATGTCTGAGGAATTTTAGATATAAGTTCATATCCAATAAAGCTCGCTAAAAACGTTATCAACAATGTAAGTAAGAATGTTGCTTCCATTATGAACTCATCTCCACAAAAATCTCATCCTCACTATTTTCTATATAAAGTTCGATTAAATTTCTTACATTCTCTGAATACAGCTTTGTAGCTGCATGTTTTACAGTGTTTAAGATATCTGTTTCACCAACTATCTTTATACCATTAATCTCAACAATTTTGTTTACCTCTGTACCTTCACAGTTTCCACCTGTACCAGCAGCTAGGTCAATAATTACAGAGTTCTCTTTCATTTTTTCAACAGTTGACTTTTCAATCAAGACAGGTGCTTTCTTTCCTGGTATTTGAGCAAATGTTAAAACAATATCGCTATCAATTACTTGTTTCTTTAATGCTTCTTGAATTTTCTGGTTCTCTTCTTCTGAGACTTCTTGTGCGTATACGCTATCTTGAGCTTCGGTACTAGCTTCAACAAATTTTGCACCTAAAGACTCCACTTGGTCCTTGGCTTCTTTTCTAATATCAAAAGCCCATACTCTAGCCCCAAGTCTTTTTGCAGTTGCAATTGCTTGAAGGCCTGCAACTCCTACACCAAGAATTAATACTTTTGATGGCTGTATATTTCCAGCTGCAGTTGTCATCATTGGCACTACATCTGATGTTTCTTTTGCTGCTCGTAAAACTGAGGCGTAACCAAGCAAGTTTGCTTGAGAAGAAAGAGCATCAAGGTTTTGAGCTCTAGAAATTCTAGGAAGCTTAAAAAAACTTAATATCTTAATATCTGGCCTTAAGTTTTTAATCTCTTCAATTTTTTCAAAATCAAATATACCGATTAGAATTGCTCCCTTTTTAAGATCTTTAATTTTTTTATCTTCAATATTTTCTACACACGCAACAATGTCTAAATCACTTACTTTAGAAATAGTTTTAACATTATTTTGAATAGATTCTGAATACTTTAGATAATCAAATATATCCTTTTCTAAATGTACATCTAATGAATATTTTTCAATTGATTCAGGATGTATTGGGGCCCTGTAGCCGTTTTTATCAGTTAAAAATCCTATTTTCATACATTGTTATTTTAAATGTTCTCTTACGCTACTAAGAATTTTTCTAACTCTGCTGCAGCTGTAAGGAGGTTTAAATCACTGTTTTCAATACAATACAATTCTTCTTTGTAAGAAATAGCTAAATAATCAAACCTATTAATGAATATCTGCACATCTTCAAAGATTATTTTCGTAGAAAAGTAGATTTTTCCTTCTCTAATTAAAACTTCGTTTATGAAAGAATGATGAGAGAGATAACCTAATAGTTTTTCAAGAACATCTGACATATTTAAATCTTACCAAATAAAATACATACATGAATATTGCTATCTTTAGCGACAAGTTTTCTGGTACATTAAGTGCTACTGAAGTTCTTAATATTGTTCAAGATAAGTTTTTGGATTCAAATATTGATGCAGACTTCTTTAGCGTTACCGATGGTGGACAGGAAAGTACAGAAATTTTTAAAAGTTATAATTTTCAAACTCATGAAAGTTTTGAAGCTTTAAATTGCGATAATTCTCTCGCAGTAGTTGAATCATTAAACATAAACGGAAGTGTTTTTTTTGAATCAGCTAAATTAATTGGTGTTGATTCAAAGAATGAATCCATGTCTATAAATACAGGATGTTTGCTTGATGCAGTTCAAAAAACAGAAGTTCTTGGAACAGGTGGCTCAAAAACTATTGATTTTGGAATAGGACTCTTAAGTAAGTTGGGTATGGAATTCATCTCTAAT
>LULK01000572.1_pt1 | contig 11613 bp, 10 predicted proteins | sample 728181 | NCBI WGS metagenome assembly LULK01 (sample SAMN03860291, study PRJNA289734) | marine metagenome | biome: seawater column; feature: ocean; material: water; isolation source: Red Sea water column Station 169 - depth 10m | place: Saudi Arabia: Red Sea | collected 2011-10-15 | depth 10 m | reverse complement strand
AACATTATAAAATAGTAACTTAGTTAGAAATTTTCTCCAAAGTTCTTGTAATAAATCTTGGGGTTAAAGTTTTGATCGGGTTAACAGAAGTTTTAAGTTTTTTAGGTGGTCCCTTAATTTTAAAACTTACACCAAAAACACCTTCACCAATTTTTTTTCCAACTAATATTTCACCTAACATAGGTATTTTTGAAATTGTTTTATTAACAGTTGTTGCTGGTACAAGTGTTCCTTTCAAACTTGTCAATTCATCTTTCACAATATAACCTTCCATCATTAGCGATATTGCTGGGCCTATGGCATACATCTCTTTTATTTTAGTGTTATTTCCTAAAGTTTCATAATCCATCTCAAAATCAGTAAATCGTATACCTTCGCCAGTAAGAAGATCGGCTATCCCTTGAAGAGATGCTAATGTTAAAAGTTTTGCAAGAACAGGAACTTCTTGGACTTTAAAATCGTTAATTTTTAAATTTGATATTGTTTTACCATCATAATTAGATGATTCATAAATCAATTTACCCTCTTTGAAACCTCTAATGAATTTAAAATTTTTTATAAATGGTTCAGGATGCTCTATTTCTAAAAATGTAATTTTTTGTTTTTTATCATTTGTAAAGATATTTAATTTAAATTTTCTCTTATTATTTAACTTTGCATTTATATTTGAGTTGAAAACTTTGTTGCTCTTTACTTGTATTTCACCTTTAACATTTGATAAATACGAATCGTTTTCAACAAAATATCTTCCAATATCTAAATAAATATAAGTATTTAAATTTTTGAAATTAGAAAATATAGACTTTGATGAATTATCTAATAAATTTTTTATATTTTTAGATCCATCAAATTGACTGCCAGTTAAATAATAATTGTCATTAACTTTCTTAAACTCTAATATATTTTCTTTTCCATTTTTGTTAATTATGTCAATTTTAAATAAATCCAAATTTTTAATTTTATCGTTTTTTCCTAGTTCAAGATTTTGAACATTCATATTTTTTTCTTCTTCATTAAAATCTATATTTTTGAAAATTATTTCATTGTTATCTTTGTAAATTCCATTTATTTTCAATGCAGATTTTATTTCTGCTTTTTTTTGATATTCTAATTCATTAATTTCTATTTCTGCGTTGTCTAGGTCTAAATCTAAATCAAAAAAATACTTATTATCTTTTTTTTCAACATTCAAAGACACATTTTCATTTAAATTGTTAATAGAATATTTGCTTTTTAACTTAAATTTAAATTTTTTATTTTTATAATCTAGATCTAAAAGACTATTAGTGAATTTTATTTGATTTTTGAAATTACTAAAATATTTTTTTATTCTTTGCGATTTATAGTCAACCAAAATACTTTCGGATTTTAATTTAGATTTAATGCTAAAATTTTGAATTTCATTTTTTTTATTTAAATTAAAATTTATTAAATTTTCTGATGCAAACGTGATATCTTGGTCCTGAAGACTAAAGTTTTTAAATTGAACGAATTTCTTGAATTCTTTAGAATTAATTTTGCTTTTTGTATTACTTATATCTATTTTGACCAAAGCATTTTTGTTTTGTTTTTTTTTATAAATTAAGTTAATAAAATTTTTTGTTTCATTATTGTTATATTTTTTATTTTGAAATAAAAACTTACTATTTAAAATAATTTTTAATTCTTTTTTAATGTAATTAATTAAGATGTTTCCATCTTTGAAATATATATAATCTTGATATTTTGCATTTGTAAATAACTCGTCAAAATTAAATTTGGAAATAATACTTAAATCTTTGATTTTGAGTTTTTTATTTATTTTAAACGATAATTTATTATCTGAACTTAAATTTATAGGTCTATTATCTAGTAAGTCTAAATTAATATTTATAATTTTTTTATAATTATTTAAATTAATCTTAGTCTTATTTGTTTTAAAATTTCCAGAAATTTCGAAGTCATTATTAATTTTTTTAATATTTATTTTTTCCGAAGTAATGAATATTTTATCAAATTCTAATTCTATTTCATTTATATTTATATCATCCTTAACTACTAAAAAATCAAATTTAATATTTTCAATTTGTGACTGATTGAGTAATTTAATCTGTGCATCTGTTACTGATCCACTGATAATATAGTTAATATTTTTAGGACTTTTTTCATCAAATGTTAAATTAGATATTATTTTTATCTTTCCTTTTTTGATTTGTTTGAAAATCAAGTTTCTGGCTAAATTAAATTTATATTCATTAAAAAAATCAGTTAATTGACTAATATCATTTTCTTTGGAAATTATTGATATTTTGGAGATTGGATTTTTATTGTTTAAATAATCAAAAATATTTAAATCAAATTTTATAGTCTCTAAATCTATATATTTTTCATTAATTTCTATTCGTGGTTCTGAGGTAAAAATCTTAAATTCAAAATTTGTTATATTCAATTTAAAATTTACTTGATTTAGTTTTAATTTTATTTTTGGATTAACCTCATTAACTTTTTCATTTATTATATGATTAAAATTATCTGTTTTAATCCCTACTGTTGTTAGAAATATTAATGCACCAATAGTAATGGTTATTATTGAAATAATAATTATAGAAATTATTTTATGCATTTAATTTATATAAAGAGCTTTCTAAAAAATTATCTATTTCTCCGTCTAATACCTTTTCGGGACTAGAACTTTCAAAGTTAGTTCTATTATCTTTTACCATTTTGTAAGGGTGTAATACATATGATCTAATTTGATGACCCCATCCAATCTTTGACTTCGAATTTTCAAGATTTTCATTTTCTTTCTCTTTTTTTTTTAACTCATGGTCATAAAGTCTTGCTCTTAACATATTCATACAAGTTTCTTTATTTTTGTGTTGTGATCTTTCATTTTGACATTGTACCACAATTTTTGTTGGCAAGTGTGTAATTCTTACTGCACTATCTGTAGTGTTAACATGTTGACCTCCCGCACCACTAGATCTGTATGTGTCTATTCTTAAATCTTTTTCTAAAATTTCAACATCAATATTTTCAGATATAACTGGATATACCCAAACACTAGCAAAACTTGTATGTCTTCTAGCGCCAGAGTCAAACGGAGATATTCTAACAAGTCTATGTATTCCCGACTCATTCTTTAATAATCCATTTATGTAATCTCCACTTATTTTAATTATTGAAGATTTAATGCCAGCTTCATCGCCTTTGTGTTCGCTTATAATTTCGATTTTGAAGTTTTTTTTCGCTGCCCACTTCATATACATTCTTCTTAACATATCGGCCCAGTCTTGACTTTCTGTTCCCCCGGCGCCTGCATGAAACTCTAGATAACTATCAAATGTATCGTTATCATTTGATAGAAAACATCTTATCTCAATGTTTTTAATTTTATTAAAAAGAATTTTTATATTTGAAGTTGTTTCTTTAATAATTTCCTCATTACTTTCATCTATGGCTAAATCATAAATATCAAATAGATCTTTGCCTTCATTAGATAATGATTCAAAACTATTTAGTAATTTTTCTAAGTTAGTTTTTTTTCGTAAAACTTGTTCAGCATTTTTTTTATCCTGCCAAAAATCTGGTTTTTCTATTAAATTTGATAAGTTAATTATTTTTTCAGAAACTTTTGTTTTTTCAAAGAAACTCCTTTATTCTTTGATTTATTTTTTCCATTTCAGATTTAATATTTAATACTTCCTGATCCATTAGTAAAATTTTAATATATTTGTTGTATTTAATCCACTATCAAAATTGTTAGATATATTGTCCAGTTTCTTATCATTTTTTTTAAATGACTCAATAATAGCTAGCTTGGTTTTAAAATTTGCTTTTTTTCCTGTTTTTGCATCTATGACCATCATTTTTATATTATCTGGAACTTTAAAAGGCCTCGCGTTAAAAGTATTTGCAGTTTCCTTTATAAATTCTTTAAATACTGGCATTGCTGTTTTAGAACCTGTTTCAAATTTACCTAAACTTCTTGGATTATCATAACCTATGTATACACCAACCACTAAATTTGATGTAAATCCTATAAACCAAGTATCAGTATTTTTATTTGTTGTTCCAGTCTTACCTGCTAATTCAAGTTTTAATTCTCTTAAACCTTTTCCAGTTCCACGCTCTATAACACCACTCAACATAGAAGTAATCTGATAAGCTGTTTGTGGCGAGAAAATCTGTTGATATATGTCTTTAATAATTGGGTTACTTGTTCCATCGTATGAAATTAAATCACAATTTTCACAAAATCTTTTTTCATTGTTAAAAATAGTTTTTCCTTCACTGTCTTGGATTCTATCAATTAATATTGGGTTAACTAATTTTCCACCATTCAAAAAAGAACAGTAAGCGCTTGTTATTTTTAACAGAGTTGTTTCAGCAGATCCCAAAGATACAGACATAAGTTCATCTGGATTTTCATAAATATTTAGTTTTTTTGAAAAATTTATAATTTTATCTATACCAAGTTCTTGAGCTATTCGTACAGTCATTAGATTTCTTGATTTTTCAATACCTGTTCTTAGTGTTGAAGGTCCATAGAACTTTTTTCCATAATTTTCAGGTTTCCACATTTTTAAATCATTTCCTTGATCTAATACTATAGGTGCATCTAATACTAACGTTGCTGGTGAAAAATTATTTTCTAATGCTAAAGCATATATAAAAGGTTTAAATGCTGATCCTGGTTGACGTTTTGCTTGAGATACTCTGTTAAATTCACTTTTTCTAAAACTAAAACCACCTGATAGCGCTAAAACTCTACCACTATAAGGATCCATTACTACAATCCCACCATTTACTTCTGGTAGTTGTTTTAAACTATAATTTCCTTCAGATAATTTTTTTACATAAATAATATCACCTTTTTTGAATAACTCATTAAATTCTTTACGTGTCCAATCAATATCATTAAAATTAATTATTCCTCGATTATCATTACTAGTTTCAATAACTGTTTCAAATTTATCAATTCTACTAATAACAGCTAGTTCCCATCCTATTGATTTTTCTAAATTAAATTCTTTAAGATCTTCTTTCCAATTTTTATATTTTTTAATGTTTGTTAATGAGCCTCTCCATCCTTTTCTTTTATCATATTCTTGGAGTCCTTTTCTAAGGGAATTTGTAGCTATTTTTTGTAATTTTAGATCTAAAGGTGTTTTGATATTAAAACCTTGCTTATATACCTTATCGAAACCATATTTATCAATTACATCCTTTCTTACATCTTCTACGTAATATCTGGAATCTTCTAAATAAATCCTTTTTCGTTTCTTTAACTTAATTTCTGAATTAGTTAGTATTTCATGCTGGGCATCGTTAATAAAGCCATTATCTAATAAATTATTTAAAACTAAATTTCTTCTAAATTTTGCCAATTCAAGATTTTTGTATGGATTATATTTGCTAGGAGCCTTTGGTAAAGCTGCTAACATAGCAGCTTCTCCATAATCAAGTTCACTGATTGGTTTATTAAAATACCTTAAACTTGCAGATGCTATACCATAACTACCTTCACCTAAATAAATTTGATTAAGATAAAGTTCTAAAATTCTTTTTTTTGATAACACCCTTTCAATTCTAAATGCAAGAATAGCTTCTTTTATTTTTCTATCAATGCTCACCTCATTAGTTAGTAGAAAATTTTTAGCAACTTGTTGAGTTATTGTGGAAGCGCCTTCTAATCTTTTTGAATATAAAATATTAAATATATTATTTTTAATTGCTCTAATAACGCCCTTTGCATCAACTCCAGGATGATCAAAAAAGTTCTTATCTTCTGCAGATAAAAAAGCTTTGATTACTGTCTGGGATATAGCAGAATATGGAACAAATATTCTTTTTTCTGATGAAAAATCGCTTACAAGCACACCATTTCCAGAATAAAGTTTGCTTGATACAGGAGGTTTGTAACTTTTTAAATATTTATAATCAGGAAGCTTATTAGAATAAATCCAAAGAATAGATATAATTGAAGAAAAAAATAGTATTGAAGCCAATAATACTAATATTAACAATCTCTTAATTACCTTATTCATTTTAGTTTAAATATCTTATGAATTTGTTATTGTTATGGCACAAAATTAATTAAATTAATTCATGAAAAAATTATCAAAAATATGTCAAAAAATTTATATATTGATGCTTCGCATCCAAATGAAACGAGAGTTGTTCTTAAAAGCAATAATCATATCGAAGATTATGAGATTGAAAGTATAAATAATACTTTAATTAAGAATAATATATATCTAGGAAAAGTTAGCAGAATAGAACCCTCTCTACAAGCTGCATTTGTAGATTTCGGTAGGGAGAGGCATGGTTTTTTATCCTTCAACGATATACAGTCTGATTATTATCAACTTCCTTTGAGTGATTTAAAAAAAATTAAAGAGGAAGAGAAAAGAGTTAGGGAAGAATTATCTAAAGAGAGTCAAAATATAGAAGACAAAATTCTTGAAGGTAAAGAAGAAATCAAAGTTAATGATTCTGTTGAAAAAAAAGAAGAAGACGAAAAAGAAATTATAAATTCTCAAAAAAAATTTCCATCAAAAAGATATAAAATTCAAGAAGTAATAAAACCAAATCAAGTTATATTGGTTCAGGTTTTAAAAGATGAAAGAGGTATGAAAGGTGCAGCTTTAAGCACTTTTATTTCAATTGCTGGAAAGTATATTGTACTAATGCCTAACACTGCTAAAGGTGGAGGAATTTCAAGAAAAATATTTAATCCTGGAGAAAGAAAAAAAATTAGAGGTATTTTAAATGAGATAACAATTCCAAAAGAAATGGGAATCATTGTTAGAACTGCAGGATCAAATAAAACAAAAAATGAAATAGAAAATGATTTAAAAAATTTAATTAAAGTTTGGGATCAAATAAAAGAAAATGCTTTGAACTCGATTGCTCCATCTCTTATTCATCAGGAAAGTGATATCATTAAGAGATGTATTAGAGATATGTATGATGATGATACCCAAAATATATATGTTGAGGGAAATGATGGATACCAAAAAACAAAAAATTACTTAAAATTAATGATGCCTAATCAAATAAAAAAGGTAAAGAAATATAGAGATAAAATCCCTCTTTTTTATAAAGAAAATATTGAAAAAAAATTATTTGAGATATTTGAAACAGAAGTAAAACTAACATCAGGTGGATATTTAGTTATAAATCCAACGGAGGCTTTGGTTTCTATAGATGTAAATTCTGGTAAATCAATCAAACAAAAAAATGTTGAAAGTACGGCTTTTGATACAAATATCGAAGCCGCAGAAGAAATAGCAAGGCAAATTAAAATTAGAGATTTGTCAGGATTAATAATTATAGATTTTATAGATATGTTGAATTTTAACAATAGAAGACAAGTTGAAAGAAAATTAAAAGAGAAATGCAGAAATGATAGAGCCAGAATACAAATAGGTAGAATAAGTAATTTTGGATTGTTAGAAATGTCTAGACAAAGATTGAGGGAAAGCAATGTTAAATGGCACATGAAATTAACTGATGAAACTTTTGTTCTTAAAATTCTTAAATTAATTGAGATTAAATCCTTAGAACATAATGCTAAATTTGTAGATTTAATAATAAACGATAAAATTGAAAAATTTATTAATGATTACTACTTAGATGTAGTAAATTATTTTGAAAAAAAACATAAAGCAAAAATAAATATTAACAATAACAATGATCTAAACCTAGAGGATTACATAATTGAATTTAAATCTAAAACAAAAAAAGTATTAGATAAAATTGAAAAGGTAGGACAGTTAGAGGCATTAAAGATAGAAACTGAGAAAGAAATAACACTTTCCAAAAACAAAGGCAGAAAAATTTTTAAGAAAAGAAAATTTAGAAAAAAATTTTTTAAAAAAAAAATTAAATAAGACCTTTATTTGTTGTTGATGCTGAGCCAAATAAATTAGGATTAATTCTACCTGACAAAAAAGACTTTCTTCCTGAAATTACTGCTAGCTTCATTGCCTCTGCCATTTGAATGGGTTTTTTTGCTTTTGCAATTGCTGTATTAATTAATACACCATCACAACCTAATTCCATTGCAATGCTAGCATCTGAAGCCTGCCCTATTCCGGCATCAATTATTAAAGGTAATTTAGTTTGTTTTCTTATAATTTTAATATTAACTTTATTTTGTATTCCAAGTCCTGAACCAATTGGTGCTGCAAGAGGCATGATAGCTACAGCTCCTACATTTTCTAATCTCTTAGCCATTAATGGATCATCATTACAATATACCATTACTTTAAAACCTTCTTTTGTTAATAGTTCAGTAGATCTTAATGTCTCTATCATTTCAGGAAAAAGGTTTTTTTTATCTCCTAAAACTTCTAATTTAACTAATTTCCATCCACCTATTTCCCTTGCTAATCTTAAAGTTCTAATTGCATCTTCTGCAGTAAAACATCCTGCTGTATTTGGTAAATATGTTATTTTTTTTGGATCTATATAATCCATTAATCTAGCCTTATTCTTATTAGATATATTTACTCTTCTAACTGCAACTGTTACAATGTTTGCGCCTGAGGCCTTAATAGCTTTTGCGCACTCACTGAAACTTTTATATTTTCCAGTTCCAACTATTAAGCGCGATTTGAAAATTTTATTCGCTATCTTAAATTTTTTATCAATCATTACCCGCCACCAATAAAATGAACTATTTCTATTTTATCACCTTTTTTTAATTGAATTATAGAAATTCTTTTTTTATCTATTATTTTTTTATTTAGTTCTATAGCAATTTGATTAAGTGGCATTTTTAATTTTGTAATTAAACTCTTTAATGAAAATTTAGAAATAACTTGAATTTGTCTACCATTTACTGTTATTTTTATTTTATTTTTTACTTTCATAGATTATAAAGAATTTGTGAGCAAAATATTAATCATCAACGGTCCTAATCTTAATCTAATAGGTGAAAGAGAACAATCACAATATGGTAGCAAAGATTATAAATACTTAGAGGATATTTGTAAGAAAAAATCGACAGATTTAAAATTAAATCTTGAGATTAAGCAATCAAATATGGAGGGCGAAATTGTTGATATTATTCAAAGTGCTAGAAAAGAATTTGATGGAATTATAATTAATGCAGGCGGCTATAGTCATACATCAGTAGCAATTAGAGATGCACTTGATGTATTTAAAGGTAAAATAATTGAGCTACATATATCAAATATTTATAAAAGAGAGGAATTTCGCCATAAATCTATAATAAGTGGAGTGGTAACAGGAATAATTTGTGGATTAGGGATAAATGGATATATTTTGGCCATAAATTCTATGCATGAGATGTTAAATGAAAATAAATAAAAATATTATCAAAGAACTTACAGAATATTTGAATGAATTTAATCTTACTGAGATAGAATACACTGAAAAGGATATAAAAGTAAAAGTATCAAAATCAACTAGATCACATGTAGCCACAGTTAAAGAAATAAAATCAGAATTAAAAACAGAAAATACCAAACAAGATAATATTCTTGGAACTGAAGTTCCATCACCTATTATTGGGACAGCTTATTTAGCGCCAGAACCGGGTGGTAAAAAGTTTGTAGAAGTCGGTAAAAAAATTAACAAGGGTGACACAATAATGATTGTCGAAGCTATGAAAACAATGAATCATGTTCCGTCGCCTATAGCTGGTACAGTTAAGAAAGTTTGCGTTGAAGATGGTCAGCCTGTTGAATATGGACATACCATAGCAATTATTGATTAAAAATGTTCAAAAAAATTCTTGTTGCAAACAGAGGTGAAATAGCTGTTAGGGTTATTAGAGCTTGTAAAGAATGGGGTATACAAACAGTCGCTATTCACTCTGATGTTGATAGAAACAGTATGCACGTGCGATTGGCAGATGAAAGTATATGTGTTGGACCCCATCAAGCTACGAATAGCTATTTAAATATTCCAGCTATAATGTCAGCTATTGAATTAACAAATTCTGAAGCTGTTCATCCTGGATATGGTTTTTTGTCTGAAAATTACGAATTTGCAAAAATCCTTGAAGAGAACAAAATTAAGTTCATTGGTCCATCATCTGCATTGATTAAGATGATGGGTGACAAAATTGAAGCAAAAAAGATTGCAAAAAAATATGGTCTTCCAGTTATTGAAGGATCTGATGGAGGAGTATCTGATTTTAATGAAGCAAAAAAAATATGTAAAGAAATTGGATATCCAGTTTTGATAAAAGCAGCTGGAGGTGGTGGAGGAAAAGGCATGAAAGTTGTTACAAAAGAGGAAGAATTTGAAAGTTTATTTTTGACTGCAAAAACTGAGGCAAAAAAATTTTTTGGTAATGACGAAGTATACATTGAGAAATTTTTTCAAAATCCAAGACATATAGAAGTACAAGTATTATCTGGAAAAAACAGAACAGTACATTTACATGAAAGAGATTGCTCTATTCAAAGAAGACATCAAAAATTAATTGAAGAAACTCCAAGTCCGTTGCTTAATGATCAAATAAGAAATGAGCTTTTTGATAAAACTGTAAAAATGGTAAACCAAATCGGATATGAAGGAGCTGGAACAGTAGAATTTATATTTGAGGATGGAAAATTTTATTTTTTAGAAATGAACACAAGAATACAAGTAGAACATCCAGTAACAGAGGTTGTAACAGGTATAGATTTAATCAAAGAACAAATCTGGATTGCATATGATGGTAATACAGCATTAAAACAAGAAGATATTAAGCCAAGAGGACATGCTATTGAGTGCAGAATTAACGCAGAAGATGTAAGTAAAAATTTTCAACCATCGCCTGGGGAAATTACTATGTGTCATCAGCCCTCTGGTTTTAGAACAAGAGTAGATGGTGCAATATTTCAAGGTTATAAGGTAACTCCATATTATGATAGTATGATTTGCAAGGTAATATGTCATGGGAGAAACAGAACTGAAGCAATTCAAAGAATGCGAAGATCTCTTGATGAATTTGTTATAGAGGGTATTAAAACAACAATAGACTTACATAAAATACTTTTAAATCACAAAAAATTTTTAGATTCTGATTTTAATGTGAGTTGGCTTGATAAAGAAAAATTAATTTAAGAATAACATTTTTTTAACCAAATATCATACACAGGATGATCAAAAGGTCTAATTGAAGGAGACGAAGCAAAAGTCCAGTCGTTGAAGATAAAAACTTTATTTTCATCTTTATTAATTGTATCTCTTACTTGCATATATGCTGTAACTTCTGGATCATCATCAAATTTTGAATTATTGCATTTAAGAATATTTATAGAAAGATTTTTAAATTTATATTCTCTACCAACTTCAATTTCAATTATATCACTTTGTGAATTTACTTTATCTAAAATTGTTAGAACTGCAAATTTTTCAGTTTTTATTTGATTTTCACTTGAAGAGTTAATTGTTAATAAATAATAAGAAAAAAAAACAAGTATATAAACTTTAGCTTTTCCAAGAAGTATATTTTTTGTTTGAAGCATTTTTACTTTTATTTTTATTTGGATGATAGGATTTTTCTGTTCCCGTTTGATTTGGCATATGCTCTTTTTGCCAACTATATTTGTCTAATTCATGACTGTTTTCAATTTTATTTCCTGTATGATGCATCCAGGAATACCA